>Ga0210391_10000556_pt1 | contig 38305 bp, 32 predicted proteins | sample IncBWC12OmetaG_FD_160573 | JGI IMG/M metagenome (GOLD analysis project Ga0210391, IMG submission 160573) | Forest soil microbial communities from Barre Woods Harvard Forest LTER site, Petersham, Massachusetts, United States - Inc-BW-C-12-O ...
GCTTGTGCTCGGTGGTCGCGGGTCTTCTCAGCGATATCGCGCGCGGCGTCAAAACTAGCTAGTGCCTGATCGGTCTTGCCTTCCTTGTACTTGACGACCCCAGACAGCAGTTCGGTCGATGTGTCTCGTGGAAGGAAGCCATCAGCCTCAGCCATCAGATCCATGGCACGGCTAGCCTGCCCGAAACTACCAGCCTCTTTCAAAACGCCAGCCGCAAAGAAATAACGATTCGCAGGATCATCGACATGCTGAGCCATCCCTTTGTCAATTACGCCGATCGCATCCTCCACTGTGGGTCGTCGGTGCCTCCGACTGGCTTCTTCTATCACCTTGGCCGCGAGCGACGAATAAAGCTCGGCGTTTTCTTTGGCTACTTGTATCTCTACCGGAACTTTGTTTCCAAAACTATCCCGAACGTAAAACACGATCCTTGCGCCTGGCTGCACCGGGAATGCGGCTCTACGAATTGAAACAGTGATTGTCCCCCCCTGTTTCACTTCTCCGGAGGTCGGCGCTGGCGCGAAGGCTTCTGGGAGTTCAGCGACATAGTAGGAGGAATCGCGGTTGCCGCCGTTAGTAACCTGAATGCTGCGCTCAGGATAGTGGTCCTCAAAGCTAAGGCTCTTAGGCTGAACGCTCAGTACGGATCCACAACCTTCGGAATAGCCGGTCTTGGCCAGGTTTGTGAAGATTTCCAGGTATTTGAGAACTATCTCTTTTTGTATCGTGGCATCCTGAACATTCTCAATGGCATCAAGAGCTGGGCTCATGGCTCGCAAATTGTCCAGCGCCTTGTCCATATTGTCTCGCCTGCAGTTATACTCCGCGTCCGATAAGACCTTTCTCTCGTTATCGCGGCACGCTGCGGCGTACTTGAAGCCGTAATCTTTCAGGTAGCTGTCCACCTCCTGAAGTTGGCCCCCGGTAATGTTCAGCTTAACCTTCGCCAATTCTATTTTCTTGACGGTCGCATCTATATCAAGGCTGCTGAGTTGCTGCTGCGCCAGAAGGCTGCAGTCGTCCTTAGCTTTGGAGTCGGGGATGGGAGGATGAAAAAACTTCCAAACAAAGTAGCCGATAATCACAAGAACAAATAATGCTGAGGTGGCGACTAGCCATTTGGGCATAGAATCTCCCGACAGCGGCCCCCTTGTCGCTGTGTGGCGGAATAATATTACGAAAAATGGGCCGCGGTCAACCTGATGTTTTCTGCTCGGCGAAGAGTAAACAATGGGGTACGAAGGAAGAGAGCACGTCCAATTCTAAGTTTGACCCTCCTGAATCCCTCCAATAAACTGAAATATTCAGTCCTGCAGGTTTCAAACTTATGGCAGATAGCATTCATGTGAAGCTTCCGGATGGAAGCGTAAAGGACGTTCCTAAGGGCACGACTGCACTCGATATTGCGAAGTCGATCAGCCCGCGGCTGGCAGATGCAGCGTTGGCGGCGAAGACCAACGGCGACCTCATCGATCTGACCCGGCCGCTGGAAAAAGATACCGATCTGCGTCTTTTGACTGAGAAAGATCCCGAGGCACTCGAGGTTTACCGGCATTCGTCGGCGCATCTGTTGGCGGCGGCGGTGCTGGAGCTTTTTCCGGAGACCAAGCTCGGACACGGCCCCGCGACCGAGGGCGGATTCTTCTACGATTTTTACCGGCCGACTGCGTTTACTCCGGAGGACCTGGAAAAGATCGAAAAGAAGATGCAGGAACTGGTGCAGCAGAATATTCCTTATGCGCGCGAGTTTCTGCCGCGCGACCAGGGGCTGGCGGAGTTCAAAAAAGACGGCGACTTCATGAAGTGCCATTTCATCGAGCAATTCACCAAACCCGATGAAAAGATTTCGATTTACCGCACCGGCAAGTTCACGGATTTTTGCCGCGGGCCGCATATTCCTTCGACCGGCAAGATCAAGGCGTTCAAGTTGTTTAATATTGCCGGCGCGTACTGGCTGGGCGATGAGAAAAACCCGCAGCTGCAGCGGATTTACGGGACGTCGTTTTTTTCGAAGAAGGATCTCGACGCACATTTGGAGCAACTGGAGGAAGCGAAGAAGCGCGACCATCGCGTGCTGGGGCAGCAGCTCGATTTGTTTTCCATCCAGGAACTCGCCGGACCTGGGCTGATCTTCTGGCATCCCAAAGGCGGGATCATTCGCAAACAGATGGAAGACTGGATGCGCGAGGAGTACCTGAAGCGCGGGTATTCGCTTGTCTACACACCGCATGTGGCGCGGCGGCAGCTGTTTTTTACCTCGGGACACGAGGGTTATTACGCGCAGAACATGTTCGACGCCATGGAACTCGACGACGCCGAATACCGGCTGAAGCCGATGAACTGTCCCGGGCACATTCTGATTTACAAAGATTCGCTGAAGTCGTATCGGGACCTGCCGGTGAGGCTCGGTGAGTTGGGAACGGTATATCGCTACGAGCGCTCGGGAGTGATGCACGGATTATTGCGCGTGCGGGGCTTCACGCAGGACGATTCGCACATCTTCTGCACGCCGGAGCAAGTGGAAGGCGAGATTACCGGCTGTCTCGACTTTGCCCTGGATGTGTTGAAGGATTTTGGCTTCGACCAGTTCCAGACCGAGCTTTCGACCTGGGATCCCAACGACCGGAAGAATTTTGTGGGCAGCGAAGAGCAATGGATCCACGCCATCGAATCGCTTAAGAGGGTGCTGGAACGCCGGAAGATTGAATACAAGACCATTCCTGGCGAGGCCGCATTTTATGGGCCGAAGATTGACATCAAGCTGGTGGACGCCATTGGACGATTGTGGCAGCTCTCGACGGTACAAGTCGACTTCAATTTGCCACAGCGCTTTGGGCTGGAGTATGTGGCCGAAGATGGCTCGCGCAAACAGCCGGTGATGGTGCATCGTGCGCTGTTCGGATCGATCGAGCGCTTCTTCGGGGTGCTGATCGAGCATTACGCGGGGGCGTTCCCGGTGTGGTTGTCGCCGGTGCAGGTGGCGATGATCCCGATCAGCGAGCGGCATGCAGAGTACGCGAACAAAGTTGCTGACCAGCTCAAAGCGATCGGCGTGCGCGTGGAAGTGGACGCGCGCAACGAAAAGATGAACGCCAAGATTCGCGAGCATGCCATGCAGAAAGTGCCGTTCTTGCTTGTTGTCGGAGATAAAGAGACTGAAGCCGGCAAGGTGAACGTGCGTACTCGCGGGAAAGAAAAAACGGAAGACATGGGAGGGGCGGAGTTTGTCGAGAAGATTAAGAAGCTGATTGCGGAGAAGAGTCCGGGGCTGTAGATTCCAGAATTCGGGCGTTGCCGCACAGCGCTGAGCACAATGGTTCGCATCGAGTTGGTCACGAACATCGCGCCCATCGAACGATGCTTTGATCTCTCACGCAGCATCGACCTGCACATGGCCTCGACCGATTGGACCGGGGAGCGGGCGATTGCAGGCGTGACTTCCGGCCTGATCGGCCTTGATCAGACAGTTACATGGCAAGGACGCCATTTCGGCCTCAAGATTCAGCACACCAGCCAAATCACCGCCTTTGATCGACCCCGGCACTTCCAGGATTCCATGGTCCGAGGAATTTTTCGATCCTTCTGTCACGATCACTATTTCGAGAATGCTTCGGGCGAGACTCGCATGAAAGTCTCATGGTGTTCGCAGCGCCTTTCGGGTTGCTGGGCAGTCTGGTCGAGGGCGCGCTGGATCGTCACATGCGGTCGTTGCTGGATCGCCGGAATCGCTGCATTAAGCGGGCGGCAGAGTCTGAGGAGTGGCGGGAGTTCCTACTGGGCTAAGTATCACGAATACTCGCGGGGCACTGGCAAATAACGGGCGTTGTACCATGTTCCCGTGCATGAACTAGCAGAGCGCGTGTTGGCGCATATCCGGCAGGAAGAATTGCTGCGGGCCGGGGACCGCGTCGGAATCGCGGTTTCGGGCGGGATCGATTCGGTGGCGTTGTTACGGCTGCTGATTGAGCTCCGTCGGGAACTCGGCATCGTTCTTTCTGTCGTTCACTTCAATCACAAACTCCGCGGGGCGGAGTCGGATGCGGATCATGAGTTTGTTGTGGGGCTGGCTCGCGAGCATGAGTTGGAGTTTTATTTCGCTAGTGGTGATACGGCACAGCTCGCCGCCGAAGAACATTCCGGAGTGGAAGCGGCTGCGCGCCAGCTGCGGTATGGGTTTTTTCGGGAGCTCTTGGGTGGCGATAACGACGACAATGAGATTGAGTCAGACACTCAGGGGCTAAAGCCCGAATTCTCGGTGCAGCTTAACGGCGCGGCTGAAACCGCGCCCCTTCAAAGCATGAGCCCAACACCGCCTCTCAACAAGATCACGACCGGGCACACGCTTGATGACCAGGCGGAGACGGTGCTCATGCGGCTAATCCGTGGGACGGGGTTGCGTGGGCTGGGCGGAATTTATCCGCGAATTATTGTTGAGCACGACATCGAAGATGCAGGCGGGGATGTTCACGGGGAGATCGTGCGTCCGCTGCTGGCAATCAGGCGATGCGAACTGCAAAGGTATCTTACCGATCTCAACCAACCCTGGCGGGAAGACTCCACGAATTCCGATTCAGCGTTCACACGCAACCGGGTGCGCAAGCTGGTTATGCCTTTGTTGGAGCGGGAGTTTAATCCGGCTGTGGTTGAAAGTTTTGCCGAGCTGGCGGAAATTGCGCGCGACGAGGAAGATTATTGGGAAAACGAAGTCTCCGGCTGGCTGGGGACGGTGGTGCAGTGGTCGCAACCGGAGTGGACTCGAGGATTGGCCGGTTTTGATGGTTCGCAGGCGCTGGTGCAGATTCAGCCGCTCGACCGTCCGCGAACGAACGAGGCTGAGGACACAACTGAAACGAACGCGACAGGGGTGGTGGGAACGCCTCGTGAATTTCGTGATAATTCCAGCGGGCAAGAGGTCCTTCGCTCCGCTCAGGATGACAGCCCTTTTTCGCTGGAGCCCGGTCCGGCGGTAATGAATGCCTCCGTGAGCCGGCCGTGGCTGCTGACTGAGCCGCGAGCGGTACAGCGACGCGTGTTGAAGGCGATCGGTGAGCAGATGGGGATTCCGCTGGAATTCAAACATATAGAAGAGATCATGCGGTTCGCGGCCGAGGATGGTCCAACGGAGAAAGAGTTGTCGCTACCACTAGGTTGGAAGATTCGGCGCGAGCCGGAAGCGATGATTTTCCTTACTCCTGATTTACGGCCGCAGGAGCGGATTCCGGACTATGAATATTCCTTAGCCTTGCCGGGACGAGTGGTGGTGCCTGAACTTGGCGTAGTGATCGAGGCGATGCGCGTGGCGTTGAACGGCCCGAGCTTGAACAATCCGAACGTCGAGCCTGAAGCGGGCGATGCGGAGTATAATCCGCAACAACTTCTGCGCGGGGATTTGTTGCGGGGACCGTTGACGGTGCGAAATTGGCGGGCGGGAGACCGGTTTTGGCCGGCGCACACGAAGTCGCCCAAGAAGATCAAGGAATTGCTGCAGGAACGGCACGTGGCACAGCCGGAGCGCAGGCTTTGGCCGGTCGCAGTGGCGGGAAACGAGATCGTGTGGATGCGCGGTTTTCCAGTTCCGGCAAAGTTACGAGCTGTGCCAAACCAGGAGGCGGTGCTGATCCGCGAGATGCCGTGGGCGACAGAGCATTCTATTTAGGTAGATTCTGACCGAGTATCCAAAGAAAATCTTGCACATTGAGGACACAGGGACCACCGAGAAATTTAGAAATAGTTTCCCGGACTTCAACGCCGCTCGAAATACACGAGCGGGGAGGCGCGTTATTTCATGAGCCAACTGAGAACCGAGTCGCTGCGCCAGGTGATTGCGGCGGAGCAAATCCAGAAGCGAGTCAAAGAGTTGGCGCGGCAGATCTCCGATGACTACCGCGGGCAGACGATCCAGGCGCTGGCAGTTCTGGAAAATGCGTTCATGTTTATGGCCGACCTGGTGCGGGCGTTGGACGTTCCCGTGGTGTGCCAGTTCATCAAGCCGAAGTACAGCCGACCGCAAGGGGATCAGACGGGAGAGACGTTGCAAATATTTTTCAGCCATGAGCCTGATATTCGTGGGCAGCATATTCTTCTGGTCGAGGGCCTAGTGCATTCGGGCGTGACCAGCGAGTTCCTGATGAACGACTTGCGCGCGCGCGGGGCGGCTTCGGTGAAACTGGTGACGCTTCTCGACCGGCAGGCGGCTCGTCGTGTCGCCCTCCAGCCCGACTATTTTGGCTTTCTCGTGGATGAAGCGTTTCTGGTGGGTTATGGTCTGGGCGCGGCCGAACAGACCAACCGCAACATCCCTTACCTGGCCGCAACTCAAGTCCCGCAGATGACTTAGGTCATTTGGACAATCACGCGCCTTTTTCCCTCAGAAGGGGTAGAATTATACAGCTAAGTAAAATAATGAGCTTAGGGAATTTCCCTATCGAAATTGAAGGAAGAGCATCTAACCCACTAGTAGGAGCCTCGGGACTTCGGGCAACTTGGCGCGGATAATCCCGGTTTCTTCAGGAGCATTTGGTGAATTCGACAGTCAAAACCGTAGTCTTTTGGGTTGTTATCGGGCTTTCCGCACTGCTTTTGTGGACAGTCATCCAGCAGGGTCGGGGTGGCCAGAAGGAAAAAGAGGTCAATTTTTCCCAATTCCTTGGTGATGTAGGCCAGGGCAACGTGCACGAAGTCACCTTGGATGGCCAGCAGGTACGTGGAAAATACCGCGATGGTTCCTCTTTCCATACCGTGGCTCCGCCGGTTTATCCCGACATGTATAAGGCGCTCACCGACAAGGGAGTGCAAGTGACGATTAAGGATGTCAATGGCGGAAGTTGGCCTTTGACCTTGCTTGGCACGTGGGCTCCGCTGATTTTGCTGGGAGCGCTGTGGTTCTTCATGATCCGCCAAATGCAGACAGGCGGCAATAAAGCCCTGTCGTTCGGCAAGAGCCGCGCGCGCTTGCTCTCGATGCAGCAAAAGAAAGTCACGTTCAAGGACGTGGCCGGCGTGGAAGAGGCTAAGGAAGAGCTCCGCGAGATTATCGAATTCCTGCGCGAGGCGCAGAAATTTCAGAAGCTGGGCGGCAGAATTCCCAAGGGAGTGCTGTTGGTTGGACCTCCCGGTACTGGCAAGACGCTTCTTGCTCGAGCCGTAGCTGGGGAGGCGAACGTTCCCTTCTTTTCGATCTCCGGTTCGGATTTTGTGGAGATGTTCGTGGGTGTCGGCGCGAGCCGCGTGCGCGATCTGTTCGAGCAGGGGAAGAAGAACGCTCCGTGCATCATTTTCATCGATGAAATCGACGCCGTGGGACGCCATCGTGGCGCCGGGTTAGGCGGTGGTCACGACGAGCGCGAGCAGACCTTGAATCAGTTACTGGTGGAAATGGACGGCTTCGAGTCGAATGAAGGCGTCATTCTTATGGCAGCGACCAACCGGCCTGATGTTCTGGATCCAGCGTTGCTGCGCCCGGGACGATTTGATCGGCGGGTAGTCGTTAGCAGGCCAGATGTGCGCGGACGCGAGGAGATTTTGCGCGTCCACACCCGCAAAATTCCTCTCGCCGAAGATGTTGAGCTTTCAGTTCTGGCGCGCGGCACGCCGGGATTCTCCGGCGCGGACTTGGCCAACATGGTGAATGAAGCGGCGCTTGCGGCAGCACGGCAGAACCGCAAAGCCGTGTTGATGTTCGACTTCGAAGTCGCCAAGGACAAAGTCCTGATGGGCGTGGAGCGCAAGTCCCTGATTCTTTCCGACGAGGAAAAGAAAGTGACTGCGTACCACGAAGCTGGACATGCGTTGGTGGCGGCGAAGTTGCCGGGTTCCGATCCGGTGCACAAGGTCACGATTATTCCCCGGGGAATGGCGCTGGGCGTGACTATGCAATTACCGATCGACGACCGGCACAACTATACGAAGGAATATCTGAAGACTGACCTGGCGATTCTGATGGGCGGCCGCCTGGCCGAGGAATTGTTCCTCAACCAGATGAGTACGGGCGCCGGAAACGACATCGAGCGGGCCACCGAAATGGCGCGCAAGATGGTGTGCGAGTGGGGCATGAGCGATCTTGGTCCTCTCACCTTCGGCAAGAAAGAGGAGCAGATATTCCTGGGACGCGAGATCAGCCAGCACCGCGACTACAGCGAAGACACAGCCATCAAGATTGATGGCGAGGTTCGCAAGCTGGTGAACCAGGGATATGAGACGGCGAAGAATATCCTCGAAGGCAGCCGCGACACTCTGCTGAAGATTGCTGCCGCCTTGCTGGAACGCGAAGTGCTGGATGCTTCTGAAGTAATGTTACTGGTAGACGGGAAGGAACTGCCTCCAATGAAGTCTCCTTCGAAGCCCGACGACGGCGTGCAGCAGGTATTGAAACCGGAACCGGGAAGGGGTATTGTGAAGGGCGGAGAAAGTCCGGCACGAGCTTAAAAGAGTTCGCTACAGATACGAGCAAGGGCGGCCTAATGGCCGCCCTAATTTTTTCCCGAATTATCCGTTGATGGTGCTCATCATGTGTTCGGGATAGCGAAGTCCGGCGGCCGCGCCGGTGGGGAAGATTTCGTCGATGCGGCGCAGGTCCTCTTTACTCAACTTCAGATCGACTGCGGCAACATTCTCTTCCAGATACTTACGCCGCTTGGTTCCCGGAATAGGGACGATGTTCTTATCCTGCGCGAGCACCCACGCAAGCGCCAACTGCGAAGGCTGACAGCCCTTTTCTTTCGCGATCTCGTCGATCCCGCGCACGAGGTCGAGATTCTTCTGGAAATTCTCTCCTTGAAATCGTGGAGAGAAGCGGCGGTAATCGTCCTCCGGAAGATCTTCGAAGCGGGCGAACTGGCCGGTGAGAAAACCACGCCCAAGAGGACTATAAGCGACAAAACCAACGCCGAGTTCGCGACAGGTTCTGAGAATTTCTTCTTCCGGGTCGCGCGTCCACAAAGAGTATTCAGTTTGCAGCGCGGTGATGGGATGAACTTTCACGGCGCGGCGCAGCGTTTGCGGCGAAGCTTCGGAGAGTCCAATGTGGCGAATCTTCCCTTCCTGCACAAGCTGCACCATTGCGCCAACAGTTTCTTCAATCGGCGTGGCGGGGTCGACGCGATGCTGGTAATACAGGTCGATGTGGTCGACGCCAAGGCGGCGCAGGCTGCCTTCACACGAGCGCCGAACATAATCAGCCTTTCCGTTGACGCCGCGCGCGTTGGGGTTGGCGGGATCGCGGACGATTCCGAATTTTGTGGCCAGTACGATTTTGTCTTGCTTGCCTTTGATAGCGCGGCCTACCAATTCTTCATTCTTGTACGGGCCGTAGACGTCTGCCGTATCGAGAAAGTTGACGCCGAGTTCAAAAGCCCGGTGAATGGTGGCGATGGATTCGTTGTCATCGCGTCCGCTGTAAAATTCCGACATGCCCATACAGCCCAGACCGAGTGCCGAAACCTTGAGGCCGCTGCGTCCAAGTTCGCGAAATTCCATGATGGCTCCTGAAAATAAATTTAGCGGACTTTCTCTGCCCGCTCCCTTAAGAGATGCACGAACTCTATCCTCCGATGGATGGAATTCGTGAGTCGATGGGCGCGGCCACGCATCAATCTTTGTTGCGGGTACCTTCATAGCTGGTGGAATCCATGAGTCAGATACCGCTCTGGTTTGAACGCAAGTTTGAGTTTTCGTTTCCGGTGGAGTTGCATCTGAATTTGCAAGCGCGTTTGCGCGGCACCCCCGCGAGACTGGAGGAAACGCTGCGCTGCGCTTCTCACGAAGCGCTGACGAGGAAGCCGGAACATAAATGGTCGCCGCAAGAACATGCTGGGCATCTTTTAGAGTTGGAACCCTTGTGGCTGGCGCGCGTAGACGATTACATCGCCGGTAGCGAGCAACTCACCGCAGCTGACCTGCAGAACAAAAAAACTGACGAGGCAAATTACAACTCGCACCCGCTGGAACAAACATTGTCTGAATTTCGGTCCGCACGAGGAAGGTTGCTCAAGCGCGTGGAAGAGTTAGATTCCTCGCTGTTCTCGCGAGCGATTCCCCATCCACGTCTGAAGACTCCGATGCGCTTGGTCGACCATTTATTTTTTGTCGCTGAGCACGACGATCACCACCTCGCGCGAATCTGGGAACTGTTAACCTAAGCCGGTCGAACCGGAGCAGTCAGGCCGTGACTGTGATCAGGGGCTTTGTTTGGGACAAAACCTCGCCGATCTGCACAGCAGGAACACCTCGGGCGTTAAGGGCAGCCGCTACATCGCCGCCGTTGGTACTAACGGACATCAACAGTCCCCCGGCAGTTTGGGGATCAAACATCAAAGCCTTCACATCGTCGGAAACGCCCGCATCGTAGCGGACGATGCACTCGGCGAAGTCACGATTATTCTTCAGACCGCCTGGGATGTGCCCGGCGCGGACACATTCGACAGCGCCGGGAAGTGGCGGAATTTTGCCCGCGTACAGGCGAAGTGAAACGCTCGATGCCAGCGCCATTTCGCGGGCGTGACCAATCAGGCCAAAGCCGGTGACGTCGGTCATGGCATTTACGCAAATTTCCTCATCGACGATGATCTCGGCAGCACGCTTGTTCAGGGTAGTCATCGACTGAACAGCCGCATCGATCCATGCGGGCTCGGCTTTGCCCTTCTTGATCGCCGTGGAAATCACTCCGGTGCCTAAAGCCTTGGTAAGGATGAGAGCATCGCCGGGTTTAGCGCCGGCGTTGGCAAGAATTTTCTTCGGATCGATCAGTCCAGTGACGGAGTATCCGAACTTGGTTTCTTCATCGCGAATGCTGTGACCGCCGATCACGGTGCATCCGGCCTCGATCATCTTCGAGAGACCGCCAGCAAGGATGCGCTCGAGAATTTCAAGGTCCGCTTTTTCAGGAAAGCAAACCAGTGCGAGCGACGTAAGCGGCTTCCCTCCCATGGCGTAAATGTCGCTGAGAGCGTTCGTCGCCGCGATCTGGCCAAAGATGTATGGATCGTCCACCACAGGAGTAAAAAAATCTACGGTTTGCACCAGCGCCTGGTCGGGCGCGATTTGATACACTCCGGCGTCATCGGCATGGTCGAAGCCGACTAGAACATTGGGGTCGTGTTGCCGGGCTAATTTCCCAAGCACCGTGTCCAGCGCCGCCGGACTCAGCTTGGATGCTCAACCCGCAGCTTTTACCGACTCCGTAAGGCGAAATGGTTTGTCAGTCATCGAATTCATTGTAACGGTCTGGCCGAGCCTGGAAGATAAAGTGGTGACTACAGCGCGCACAGCCATCGAACCGGTAAGTATGCCCGCGAGCGTTGGCGAGACGCTCATCGGCGATAATCATTGCTTGCGATCCTCGCGAATCATCTGCTCAGTGCTCGGGAACGGTCCATCGCCGTCCGGCCGATGCGTGCGAAATTTCGCCATCCGTTGAAAAAACTTCTCACGCCGCTTCATTTCTGCAGCCGTCGGAATATCTCGTTCGAGAAGCGAAATTACCTCTGCCGCAATCGAACTCCGGTTTTCGCGAGCACGTTGGCGGAGGCCGCGGTAAAGTTCATCGGGCACGTTTTCAACGTACAGTGTGGGCATAGAGATCTTCAGGCTAAGTATATCCACCTATGCGACAGTTTCAGATGTTCGAAAGTCCTGCGGAAGGGCAAAATTACTTGACCGCGACATCCACCACCTGAACCTCCGGATACTGATGGTTCCACTGCACGGAAATGCTCTCGAAGGTTAGCCGAAACGTTTTGCTTTGACCGGGACCGAGGGGGGAAACGCTGAAATCGACAGCTTCAAGATAAGGGCCATCGGTTTTCAGAACCTGCATGGGTATGGTTTCACGCTGGGCGAGTTGTCCCATGTCGTCTTTGAATGTCACTTCGACGATCGCGTGCGTAACGGTCTTGCCCCCTGTGTTGGTCACAGTTCCATCGACATAGCTGACAGTGGCGCCCACGAAATTCTCTGCGGCGCTCATCTTGAAATCGGAAAGCTTCAAGTTTGCAGCATAGGCTGGCGGTCCAGACGCGCCTTTGGGCTGCCCCCGCATCAGAAACGCACCCACGACCGCGACCACGATGACGACCGCGACAGCAATCGCGATAGTGCGTCGGCTGGAATCGGGCTCTTCCGCAGGTGGATGGCTCAAGTCCAGCTGTGGCAAGTTTTGTTGGCCCAGGCTGCCCATGCCGAAATTGTAGGCTGTTGCTTTTCGATTGTCGATTCTTCCTCTGCAGCGTCTACGCGGCCAGCGAAAAATTCTTCGATCAGCTCCGCCCACTATCCGCTCGACTCCCGCGCCGCAAGAAGCCTGGCCGCATTCTCGTGATAGACCTGCCGTAGAACCGAATCCGGCAACCCAAATCCGTTCAAGCTCCAGTGGTATCCAAACTGGTCGATCTCGTAGAAGTGCTCGTCGAGCGACTCAAGAATGCGGAACGTGATGCCGTACATTGGCTTTTCGAAGCCCATGTCGGTGCCATAAACAAGGCGATCGGCATGCCTGGCATAAAACTGCGAGGCGAAACGCGGGATGGGCGCGGTCTCGGCATAGCGGGCTGAAATATCGGCGTAGAGATTCGGATTGCGCTCGAACAACTCTCCAAGGCGCGCCAGATCGTAATCGAGGTTGGCAAAGTGGCACGCAAGAAAAGTTGTTTTCGAATGCCGCTGCGCAGTGCGCTCCAAAATCTCAATCATTCCCGATAGACCCACAATGTTCGGCTGGTTATCGAGCCGCCATTCGTAAGCGTTCATCAAGCCATCGTTAGTTCTGTCCATCTTCTGATACATCCAAATGGGGTCGGCCACATGCAGGCTGACGGGCATACTGAGTTCCGCGCACTTCTCAAACAGAGGATCGACGCGAGGATCGTCAGGATGGAGACCGGCAGTTTTCGACTTGCCCGAGATTAGACCCTTGCCTTTGTCGTGGATCTCACCGACTCCGCGAGCTCCGGCGTTCCGGCAGCGTTCCAATTCCTTAATGGCCGCGGTTGGAAATCCGGGCTTATCGTAGCCCGTGAAGTCGAAGCCGCACCACATCTCGAAGCGCTCGGGATATCTTGAATACTTGCGATTAATCTCATCGAACTCCGCGCCTGTCGCCATTGTCAAGATGATCGTCTTCTCCACGCCAACCTCGTACATGGTTTGCACCCACTGGGTGATTTCTTCGAGAGTCTTGGCGTAGGGGTGCGAGTGCATGTCGATGATGGGAAATTTTGCCTTCGCAATTTCGGTCACAGGAATCTTGTAGATGGATTTCGGGCGATAGTCCTTCAGCAGAATTCTTTCTGGCGAGTCGGGGCTCGCAGCCTTTCTCTTTGCCGCAATGGCCCCCGGCGTCAGCGCAGGTTCCTCCGAAACGTGGCCGAATGCCGTTGCAGAAGAGATGCCGCAGGCTAATCCAGCGGCACTCGTCGCTCTCAGGAATGATCGTCGATTCATCAGGCCTCCGCAGGCGAATGCATCCCCCGGCACAAAGACGATGGGGTTGCAACTTATCTGGAATATTTCGCTTCGAATGATTGGCGAATGAATGATTCGCTGAAAATACTACGGAGCTGTCTTGAAGAATGCAACCAGGAACAAGATTCCCAGAAGCAGATCGACTCCGGCAAAAGTGAGGTCGTTCGGATGAAGGCGGCGCTGAAGGTAGAGCACAATGAATGCGACGCCATAGCTGAACTTCTCAAACACTGCGGGGATCATCATCGGCCGGAAGCGTACCGGATCGCGGGCGATTACGATAAATGCAAGCTGCCACGCGAGACCTGCGCCGACAAAGCCGTAGTAGAAACCGGGATGCGTAATGGGCGGCGGGTCCTGGCGTCCGATTACGTCGAACAGAAAATACAGGGGCGTGAGGATTACGATGCCCCAGATGGCCGCGATCCAAAAGGCAATCTTCGCAAATTTCATGGCAGCGATTATTCGCCGCCGACGGTGAGGCCGTCAATTCGAATGGTTGGAGAGGCCACCGAGCCGCGGAATTCAAGGTCGTTCGCGATCTCGGAGATGTTGAAGAAAATTTCTTTCAGATTCCCGGCGACAGTGATCTCCTCCACGGGATAGGCGAATTCGCCACCGGAGATCCACATGCCCGATGCGCCCCGCGAATAATCGCCGGTCACAAGGTTTGCGCCGTGGCCGAGGAACTCGGTTACGTATAGACCTTCCTTTACATCGGAGATCAACTGCTTTGGCGTCCTCGCTCCGGGCTTAAGAAAGTAGTTGCCCGGACCAATGCCGGGCGTGCCGGCGAGCCCGCGGGAGGCGTTGCCGGTGGTTGTCAAGCCCAGCTTTTTCGCCGTATAGGTATTCATCAAGTAGGAGCTCAGAACGCCATTCTCGATGACCACGGTGCGACGCGTGGGAACGCCTTCGCCGTCAAATGGACTGGTTCCAAAGCCGCCGGGGATCGTGCCATCGTCGATGACCGTTACGTTGTCGCCAGCGATTTTCTGTCCTAGCTTGCCGGCGAGAAACGATGCGCCGCGATAGACGGAATCGCCGTTGATCCCCTCAAAGATATGTTCGAGAATGGATGTGGCAACCATGGGATCAAAGATGATGGGCACTTGCGCGGTCTTCGCCTTGCGCGCGCCCAAACGCCGCAGCGTGCGCTCCGCCGCAACTTTGCCGACATGCTCAGGCGATTCAAGTTTTGTCAGCGTGCGCGCGACTGAATACCAATAATCACGTTGCATCGCTCCCTCTTCGGTTTGGGCAATGGGAACGGCCGACACCGAACAATACGACCGGCGGTATTCTCCGACGAAGCCATGCGAGTTGGCTAGAACCTTGTAGCCGGTAGCGGCGTCGAACGATCCGCCTTCGGAGTTCTTGATGCGCGGGTCGAAATCGAGCGCGGCCTTTTCCGCTCGGCGGGCGTAGTCGATGCGATCAGAGCCGGGAAGTGAGTACACGTCCTCATGATAAAGATCGAGATCGCCGGTGAGCGAGCCTAGTTGTGAAGCTTCAGGGATGCCGCCAAACGGATCTTCCGAGGTAATCTTCGAGAGTTCCAGCGCAGACTTCACCATGCGGTCGAGGCTGTCGTGCGAAAAGTCAGACGAGTACGTACTGGCAGCGCGTTGGCCACGAAAGACACGTACGCCAATAGACCGCGATCCGGATTCCTTGAGCGTTTCGACCTGCCCGAGGCGGACCAGCGTGGAGAATTCGTCGCCCTCGCGGACTACGCATTCGGCAGCCGTGGCGCCACCGTTCATGGCGCGGCGAACGATGTCCTGGGCGAGGGAGCGGAGGTCAATTTCTAGTTTGGAAGTTTCGAGTTGGGTAGAGGACATAAACCTATTATCCCAAGTTTCTGCACGCCGCGCCTCCGCACCTGGCAACGCGCCGACTCGACAAGTTGATATTGTAAGTAATGCTGTTTTACCTTACAATCTTTCTTATGAGCACATTGACCGTAACCTCTCGTGGCCAGGTGACATTTCGGAAAAAGGTAATGGAGCACCTTGGCGTCAAACCGGGTGGGAAGATCGAGTTGGAACTTCTGCCGGATGGGCGGGGGGTGATAAAGGCGGCTCGAGCTTCGGGCAAGATCGAAGACTTCTTCGGTGTGCTGGCAGGCCAAACGAAGAAAGTCGCAACCATAGAAGAAATGAACCAGGCCGCGGCCGATGGTTGGGCAGGCCGGGTCAAGATGGGTCGGAAGTGAAGGTCGCGGTCGACACAAACGTCTTGGTCCGCGCCGCCGTGCGCGACGATCCCGAGCAGACGGAAGTGGCGACCCGAATCATGGCCCGAGCGGAAATGCTGGCGATCGCATTGTCTTCCCTCTGCGAGTTTGTCTGGGTGCTGCGCAGCGTCTACGGCTATCGCGCGCCTAGGATAGCCGAGGCTATCCGCCTTCTACTGGTAGCGGATAATGTGGAGACAAACCGGCAGGCAGCCGAAGCGGGTTTGGCTATGCTCGACGCAGGCGGGGATTTTGCCGATGGCGTGATTGCTTACGAAGGCCGATGGCTGGGAGCAGAGATGTTTGTTTCGTTCGACAAAAAGGCGGTGGAGATGGTCAGAGCGCAGGGAACGGCGGCACGCTTGTTGTAACAAGATCGTTCCAATTGGCTCTTTGTCGTCTATTTTCCCGCTGGAGGCGGGGGTGGCGGTACTTTCTTGGGAGCCGGTGGAGGAACATATCCTTTTTTAACCTGATCTTTGCTGCTCGTCGATTCCATGTATTACCTCACTTTTTTGGGTCGGGCTGGGGAGGCGGAGTAGCCGGAGCATTCGCTGGCGTTTGTTGTTGAGGTGCCTTAACTGGAGCGCTGGGCGGAACGTAACCCGCCTTTCCCGAATCGTTCTGACTCTGATCGACCGAACGCTTGTTCATCGGTACGCCTCCCACGCTAAGGTTATCAAAAGCGAAGATTGACCAGCATAATACCCCAATAAATAGAAATGTTATAGACAGGCCATTGCACCAGTTCGTTGCTGCACTCCAACGGTTCTTTTTTCGCTTATAAACTGGTTTTCCCAGTGATTCCTCTCCGACGTGTATCTCAAACAGGCAGGCCCGATGGCTGAATAGAAACGATAGAAGAATCGCCAGCAAGCCAACGGAGAACGCACCCCACGATAACGCCAGCCACTTTAGAGTCTGTGGGGCAGGGACCGAGACAACATCTTTCAAAAATGCTACAGAAAATCCAAAAGCAGCTGATCCAAATGCCAGGACTGCCTGGTCGAAACTCCTAGCGCTCTCCCTTGCGGCGTCAATGAGCAACTTGCGCTCTTCGAGGTGTACCTTAAATTCGTTGGTATCGCCGTCCATCATGGAAGTAATTACTGCATAAATCCGCCGGGATCTTTCTTAGCCGTCCCGCCAACGGTCAGGCGATCGATCTTAATAGTCGGTATGCCCACGCCCACGGGAACGGCCTGACCATCTTTGCCACAGGTGCCGACGCCTTCGTCCAGTTTCAAATCATTGCCCACCATCGAGACGCGCGTCAGAACATCGGGGCCATTGCCGATTAACGTCGCGCCTTTGATGGGCGCGGTGATCTGGCCGTCTTCGATCATGTACGCCTCGGAGGCTCCAAAGACGAACTTACCATTCGTAATATCGACCTGGCCTCCGCCAAAGTTGACCGCGTAAATGCCGCGCTTCACCGAGCGAATAATGTCTTCCGGATTGTCCTGGCCCGCTAGCATGTAAGTGTTGGTCATGCGCGGCATAGGAATGTGTTCATAGCTTTCGCGGCGTCCGTTGCCGGTGTCGGCGATACCCATCAGGCGCGCCGAAAGCTTGTCGCTTAAATAGCCCTTGAGAATTCCTTTTTCGATCAGCACGGTTTCCTGCGTAGGTTCGCCTTCGTCATCGACATTCAGTGAGCCGCGACGCCACGGCATGGTTCCATTGTCGATGACGGTACAGCCCTCGCTTGCTACGCGCTTACCGATCAGTCCGGCAAAGGCGGAAGTTTTCTTGCGGTTGAAGTCGGCTTCGAGTCCGTGACCGACGGCTTCGTGCAAAAGGACGCCAGGCCAGCCGGGGCCTAGCACGACTTCCATCTCGCCAGCCGGAGCTTCGCGCGCATCGAGTTGAAGGATTGCCTGCCTCGCCGCTTCTTTCGCAAAGAATTCGGGATTCTTGTCGCCAAAGAAAAAATCGAGGGCGACGCGTCCGCCGCCGCCAGAACCGCCGCGAGCCGAATTGTTTTCGGTTTTAGCGATGCAAGACACGTTCATGCGGGCAAGCGGCTGGGAATCTTCGGCAAAAGTTCCATCGGAAGCGACAACCAGAATGTTTCGCAACTCATCGCCGTAGCTGGCGCGGACTTCCTGAATGCGCGGATCGTAAGCTCGCGCAGCTTTATCGGCGCGCATCACCAACTCAACCTTGGCGGTGATCTCGGCATCGACCGAGGGCAAAGTCACGGGATACAGACTGCGCGCCGCAGTCTTCTGAAAACCTGCCACCGGAGTCTTCGCTGGAGCGCTCGCAATCAGTGCCGCGGTGCGTGCGGCGTGCAGGATGCGGCTGGCGGAAAGATCATCGGTATAGGCGTACCCGGTGCGTTCGCCAGAAACCACGCGCACACCGCAGCCCGCAGAAATGCCCTGCGACGCCGACTTCACCATCGACTCATCCACCGTCAACGACGTCGAAGAGAGATATTCGAAGTAGAGGTCGGCGTAGTCGCCACCCGCGGAAAGAGCGGCGGACAAATAACGTTCGAGATCGTTTTCGGTAACACCGTAGTTGTCGAAGAAAAATCGTTGTTTATCTTTATTTGTGAGGAGTTGTTTATCCAAACTATTCACCACTCGGTTAGATGCCGCCGGGCCGCAAGCCGACTCAGTTTGGCGGGTGCACACTCATTATCCCACATGCAGTGGAGCCGAAACGGGCGAGCATCCACAGCAGAAGTATGACGATGGTCACTTGTCACAGACGGCTGGCTGGCGCGGGCTGGACAATCTGGCCGGAGGACATCTCAGAATGGACACTGCTAAATGCTGACGGTAACACCGCAAGCTTTGACTCAGACCGTGCAGGATTTTCTCAGTGAGGCGTCAGGAGCCGTGGTGCTGGAAAACGGCGCGGTCGCGTTTGATCTGGCGCAATCGAAGTACTCCATTTCCGGCGAGTACAACCGGTGCCTGCTGCACTTGTGGTCGGCGGAACGAAACACGGTGCGGAGGGTGCTGGAAGCGGAAATCAAGAATGGAACGCTGCGGCTGGCAGTGCAGCGTCTTGGACAGGCGCGGCCGTCGAAACTGGAGATTTGCCGCGAACGGGATCGGCGTTCTCCGACTGCTCGGCGCATGGCCCGGGCCGCGTATGAGCACAAGCTAAGGAGAACGTTGGATCGGCACTTTCCCGACTTCAAGGTAATCAAGCTGACGACCGGCGTCGATCTTGAGAAATCTTTCGGTCCGGTTTACACGCGCGGATTGTTGCGGCAAGGGCGAACAGCCTTTGCTCTTCTAGGGGTGAATGCACAGGAAACGCAGTCATCTATCGATGCATCGCTGACCTTCGGTATTTTGTGGCTCGATGTGTGCCGGCGGGCACAGCCTGCGAATGTCCTTGTGGAGGGACTGAAGATGTTTGTTCCCGCTGGAAGTTCGGCGCTGGTGCGGGAGCGAATGGCGAATTTGAACCGCGATGCGGCGAAGTGGCGGCTGTTTGAATTCGATGAGCGGTATGACGCGCTGGTGGAAATCGATTGCGCGGATCGCGGCAATGTGGCGACTCGGCTGGTGCACGCCACCGATCACCAGTCGACGCACGAACGCTTCAAGCATTCGATTGCGAGAATTGAAGAGATTCTGCCCAACTGCGAAGTGGCCGTGCTTTCGCCGGCAGAGATCGGTTTTCGCTGGCGTGGATTGGAGTTTGCCCGGGCGCGACTGGGAATGCTTCCGGGATCGTTTTGTAGCACGGCAGAAATTGCATTTGGAGTCGGCGCGGAAGAGCGGATTCTCGATGCCACGAACGAAGCCGCATTTACGGAACTTGCGCACTGCGTGCGCAATACGCGCCATCCCTACGGACCGCGTCAACATCCTTGGTGGCGGCTGCGTCCTGAGCGATGGCTGGAGTCGCTGGTGGTGGGCAATGTAAGCGTGGTAGACGGGCGGCTGGAGCCCTCCTGCCTTTATTCGCAGGTTCCGGCCTTCTCCGCCGCGGACCGGGCCATGATCGATGTGCTGACCACCACCCCTGCGGGACGGCTGGCGGTGGTGGAACTGAAGGCCGATGAAGACATCCACCTGCCTCTGCAGGGTCTGGATTACTGGTCACGGGTGGAATGGCATCATGCGCGTGGCGAATTTCCACGCTTCGGATATTTCGAAGGCCGCGAGTTGTCGGCGGAAAAACCGCTGCTGTTTCTAGTAGCTCCAGCCTTGCACGTGCATCCGGCCACGGAGACGTTGCTGCGCTATCTTTCGCCCGAGATTGAATGGGAATTCGTGGGGATCGACGAACGATGGAGGGAGGGAGTAAGAGTGGTGTTCCGTAAGCGTCCTGGCCTTACAACAGGCCGCGGACCTGAACTCCTCGACCGAGTTGCCGTCTGAACTTGAGAGCAAGCCTATAAAAGCTCGACCGTGCTGACCAGTTTCTTCCCTTTTCCCCACCGGCATTCCGTTTTCGTAACAATTCTCAAAAACTCCCGCATGAGCACCGAGACTGAGCTACGATGCCGCGACTCTTGCGCCGCAGGAGTGCTTCAAGGTAATTGACCGGCCCAAGAGAAATCGAGGATAAAAAAATGAGAAAAGAAATTTCCCCCAGTCTAAGACTGGCCGCGTTTCTATGCGCGGCCGTCTTTTTGTTGTTATTCGCAAACCCAGGACTCGCCCAGCAAGCGTTAATGACGCGTCACGTGCGCGACGAGGTTGCCAGTGGACGGGCGCAACTCGTCGGGCAACTCCCGGCAACCCAGACCCTGCGCTTCGACATTACTCTGCCGCTACGCGACCGCGCAGGATTGCAAAATTTCGTACAGGAAGTTCAGGATCCCACAAGCCCCTCCTACCACCAATTCCTTACGCCGCAGGAGGTTACTGCGAGGTTCGGCCCCAGCCAGGAAGATTGGGACGCACTGGTTGCCTTCGCGAAAGCGAGTGGCTTTGAAATCATCAACGGAACCCGAGAAGAACGGGACCTGAGGCTCACCGGCACGGTGGCCAACATCCAGAAGGCCTTCCATGTGACCTTGGGGAATTATCACGACTTCGCCGAAGACCGCACATTCTTTGCGATCGACCGCGAGCCCACCGTCGACCTTCCCTTCCAGCTTTGGCATATCACCGGCTTGGATAACGATTCCCGGCCACATCCCATGTATGTGAAGAAGAGCGACTACGCAAAGGCCCATGGGCTCGATCCCAATAAGGTCGTGTCTCATGCCACCACCGGCTCTGGCCCTTCGGCCTCTTTCCTAGGCAGCGACATGCGCGCGGCTTATTACAGCGGCACGGCGCTCACCGGGACCGGCCAGACGATCGGCCTGTTCGAATTTCTGGGCACCGATTTGGCCGACTTGACCACGTACTACAAAAACGTGGGGCAAACCGAACCTTACACTCCCACTCTCATCTCAACGGGCGGGTATAGCACAAGCTGCACTGAGAGCGGCGGATGCGATGACACCGAGCAGACGCTAGACATGACGCAAGCGATGGGCATGGCCCCAGGCACCACGATGCTCTATATGTACGTTTGCGGCAACGCCTCGAGTATCAGTGATACTGCCTGCATCAGCGCGATGGTTTCGACTGCGTCGGCTCCATTATCCAAGCAGATCAGCTGCTCGTGGGGCTGGACACCGGCGGACCCCAGCACTCTGGATCCGTACTTTGAGCAGATGGCGTCGCAAGGCCAGAACTTCTTTGCCGCGTCTGGCGACAGTTCGGCTTGGTCCGCATCGAACGAGGCCTGGCCAGCGGACGATGCAAATATCGTCTCGGTCGGTGGCACGGACCTGACAACCTCCAGCGCGGCTGGCCCCTGGAAATCGGAAACCGCCTGGGCAGACAGCGGCGGCGGCATCTCCCCAGATTCCATTCCGATCCCTTCCTGGCAGACGCCCGTGGATGGCTGCTCCGGTTGTTCAAAGACACTCCGGAATGGCCCGGACGTTTCAGCCAACGCGAACTTTACCTTCTACGTCTGCGCCGACCAAACCACCTGTACGGCTAACGACTACGGCGGAACGAGTTTTGCGGCGCCCATGTGGGCTGGCTACCTGGCATTGGCCAATCAACAGGCGGCAGCCAACGGCAAAACGATCGGCTTCATTAATCCGATCATTTACCCGGCTGCGGAAGGATCCGGCTACAGCACGGACTTCCACGACATCACCAGCGGAAGCTGCGGCACATTCTCAGCAGCGACCGGCTTCGACCTGTGCACCGGCTGGGGCAGTCCGAATACGACTGGGATCATCAACCTGTTGGCTGGTTCTTCCACGCCGAGCTTCACACTCTCGGCTTCGCCCAGCAGCCTGACGATTACCCAGGGCAGCAGCGGCACCAGCACCATCACGGTGACCGATGTGGGCGGATTCACCGGCAGCGTAACGCTGGCGGCCTCCGGCCTGCCCAGCGGCGTAACCGCATCGTTCGGCACGAATCCGACAACCGGGACCAGCGTACTGACTCTCACTGCCAGCAGCACAGCAACTACCGGCTCGTCCACGGTGACCATCACCGGAACCTCCGGAAGCCTGACTGCAACCACTTCCATTGCCTTAACCGTCAGTGCAGCGGCCTCGCCGAACTTCACCATCGCGGCATCGCCCACTTCGCTGTCTATAAACCAAGGCGCCAGCGGAAGCAGCACCATCACCATTGGAAGCCAGAACAGTTTCAGTTCTGCTGTCTCACTTAGCGTTTCCGGACTGCCCACGGGCGTAACGGCATCGCTCTCGACCAACCCGGTGACACCGCCGGCAAACGGCAGCGCGACCTCAACGCTCACGCTCACCGCTTCTTCCACCGCGACAGTCGGCACGGCGACCGTGACCATCACTGGGACCTCCGGCTCTCTCACTCACAGCACCACGATCTCCCTCACGGTCAATTCTTCCGGCGGGACGCCCAACTTCACGTTGTCCTTGTCGCCTTCATCTTTCACCGTCGATGAAAGCGGCAGCGTATCTACCACTCTCACAGTCACCAGCGTGAATGGATTCCATTCTGCTGTTACTCTGAGCGTCAACGAATTCCCGTCTGGTGTATCGGCGACGGCATCGGCCAACCCCGTGACACCGCCTGCGAATGGCAGCGTGAATGTAACCATCATCTGGAGCGCTACTAGGCGCGCCCCGACCGGAACCACAACCATCGAGTTGATCGGAACCTCCGGATCGCTCACGAACGAGATACCCGTCACCATTACGGTTGCACGTTGACGGGCTGATCAGTTTGCAGAAACAATCGAGCCGGCCCCGAAAGGGCCGGCTCTTTTTTATTGAGCGACAAACGGGATAGTCAGAAACCGACGCTAGCTCGGCCAGGGGCCCAGCAACCGGCGTAGATCGACCAACTGACCGATGTGATACGCGTTGTGGTCCGCAACCAGCAGGGCTTCTCGCAGAATAGTCTGGCCGTCGCCCCACGGGATGGGAGCGTATAAATCGGTCCTCGAATTCCCCACCAGATCCTGCATGGCTTTGAGATCTTTGCGGAATTGCTGAACGCTCTTATTCCAGGCAAACGCGCTGGGCGGCGCTTCCGTTTTCGGCCAATAGTCATCGGGCCATTTGGGAGCTCTATATTTCGAGTTGCGGCTGAATTCGAGAATGTCCCACTGCGCCAGTCGAAGATGCTCAAGCTGCATCCAGGCGGAGTGTGACAGTCCGGCAGGGATCACGCCGCGCAACTTCTCTGGCATATCTTTCACCACCGCGTCAAACCTGGTGTGAGCACCGCCGCCGTTGAGAAGATCGAGCAGATGCTCGCGGAGAGAATTGTCATGAGGATTCTTGGGAGCCATTTCGTCCTTCCTTTAGCGCCTTGTAAAAATAGAGCGTAGTCAAAACGCAGCGTCATCCCGATCGAAGCTCGGGCTGACAAATCATAATTCGGGATGAACATAATTATGATCCCGTAACCGGCGGCATGCCTTCAGGCATACCCAGATGCGAATCTCCGCTCCCCTGAATCGGCCTGGGGCTCTCTGGCCCTTCCCCTCGTAACACTCGCCCAATGCCGCGAACGATGCGACGCATGGGGAAGACGCCTTTGTCATCCGTAAGAAATATTTCGCCGATGCGATGGCCGCGGTAGTACCAGCGCTTCAGCAGCGCCAGATGCTCCATGGTTTCGAGCGCTGAGCACGTTTGAGCCCGCGGAAACGAATCGAGTACATACATCACCCGCGATTCCATGGATTGCGATTTCGCGTGATCGTCGGGTTGGATCGAGAACACCACCGGTCCGGAGATGGCTCCATTTTCGATACGAAAAAACGTGACTGAGTCGGCTAAATGACAGGGCTGGACGATCAGCGCTGAAAAGCGGTCAAGGCGTCGGACAATCTCGGGAAACTGGTTCACGACAGGCTTCAGCTTCTCGAAACGGAGATGAAGCGCGGCAGCATCTTCGAATGCTAGGTCGGCCGAGGCGGCATCGCGCAATACGGAAAGTTCGCGAGCGAGCGATTCTCCTCCGGAATCGAAATACGATTGCACGCGGTTTACTTCGGCGGAATACTCCTCGTCGCTGCAACCCTTGAAACATGGCGCAAGACACATCTTCATTTCCGAATAGATGCAGCCAGGAAACGCCGGATCGGGTTTAAGGTCATCGACGCAGCGGCGCATCTTGAAGAAGTCGAGCGAATCGTTCATGAACTTCTCGGCTGCGGTGCGCGATTGAAAGGGGCCGTAGAAAAGAGCGCGGCCATCGAGGCGTCCCACGCGAGTAGTGATGGAGGCGCGTGGATACTGGTTTTCGAGATGCAGTTTCACCAATGGCGCGAAGCGGAAGCGCATGCGGTTCCCGTAGCTCTTGGGAAAAGTTTTGCGCAGGACTTTGTAAAGCACGAAGCCGGATTCGAAGTCAGACCCAGTCCGTGTGTATTCGATCCAGCGGACGCGGTCGCGCAGATTGAGTCTCTTCGTGCGCTCTTCTATGGGGCCAAGCAGCCGTTGCAAGCGGCGGCCCAGGTTCGCGGTCTTGCTTACGTAAGGCTCCGCCTGTGTCTCCGTGCCCCAAAGCAGAAATACAGCGGGAGCGGCCGGCACCGCCGCAAATACTTCAGAGGCGCGTTCGGGAACGAATTCCAGGCGCTCGGTCAGCACGAAACCATTGTAAGCAATGGCCTCACCGCAGAGGGTGATCGAAATGATCCCGCAGACGAAATCCAGCCTGGATTCTTAAGCGAAAGATCTGGCTACCTTGGTGCGCCCGGAGAGACTCGAACTCCCAACCCTCTGCTCCGAAGGCAGATGCTCTATCCAGTTGAGCTACGGGCGCATGCAAACATTTTACGGCAAATCATCGACGGATGGTTGGGCACCGGCCGCGTTCAAGGTAGGGCAGCTCTTGGCAATGTTCCGCGCCGAGGGCAGGAGCGGCATATAATTCACACGCTAGAAGCTTAGGTCGGGAGCTCGAGGGGCAAGATATGAAAGCCACTCTCCTGAAATCCTTGTTTTGTCTCCTCTCTGTGTGCTTCGCTCTGGGTTTCGCGGCTCGCGCCGCCGGGGTGGGCACGCCAACGCAGAGCAACGCTTCCACGGGCTCGAAGATCGAAGTCGAAAACTGGGTCAAGCCCGAGCCCGGTTGGCTGTATGTGCTCGATGCCCAACCCGATCCGGGCGGACCGGGAGGGCGCGTCAGGCTAATCGATCCTGAAGCTGGCAAAGTGATGGGCAGCGTTCGCACCGGCGACAATGCGGATTTTGCGCTTTCGCCGGATGGAAGCCGCTTGTATGTTGCGTCGATAATGGAGGGTGATTCCAGCGAACTTGCGGCAATCGACACTGCCGCTGGCGCGATCGTTCAGAGAGGCACGATTGAGGATCGCGAAGTGGCCAATGTGCTCCCGTCATTTTCAGCCATGGCGGTTTCCGGCGATGGGTTGGCGCTGGGCATCCTGATAGACGCGCCCAAATCGGAAGACGCGGATTCGTTCCTGCTCGCCACCTTCGACACTCAGACCGGCAACTTTCTGCGGAGGACCGTGCATCTGGGCAACTGCGGCCCCGGCCGCTTCATCTCCTACCCAACCGCGCAGCAGTTCGATTTTCTCTGTCCGCGAACGAATCGGATCCGGCTGATTCGTGCGGACGGCGAGTCCCGCGAACTCCAAAACGTAGACGTCGTACTTCCGTGGGAAAGGCGAGTCGGCACTGCCGAGGCGATTGAAGCTCCTGGCGCTCAAGATATAGCGATCATTCGTGGAGATGGTGTCGTTTTTCAGATGAATGTTGCCACGCACGAATTTGCCGAGACCTCGGCCCATCCCGTTCTTCCAAACCGCGTTCCGCCTGCGGCTTGGCCAGTCTCACCCGACAGCAGCAAGCTCTATCTGGGTACATCAAGGATTACGCCCGCGCCTACGACAACCGTTTTTATCTGGATTACGGCCGGCCCCCAAATCTCCACCCCAATGACGCGACGGCGGCCGAATTTCATGTGCTCGACACCCGCACCTGGCGGAAGATCGGCGCCATCAAGACCAAGATGCCCTTCTGGAACGCCGTGATTACCAATGACGGCAAGACGCTCTACGCACTGGCTCCGCAGAAGCGCAGCATTTTGGTGATTGACCCTGTGAAGATGCGCGAGATTCGCGTCCTCAAAGTCGGCGGAGCGCCCGCGCTGGCTATAGTGGCACCTTGAGCTAGTTGCAACTTGGCTCGCTTCGCTTGGCTACTCCATCTCAAAGCTCAAATACGTGAGCCCATCGCTTCGTTCCACCTGCAGCACGACCGGATCGCCGGTCTTCAACGTAAGCACGGCGGCGCGCAGCGCGTCCATGGAAGTAATGGGAGTGGTATTCAGCGCGTGGATGACGTCGCCGGTTTGCAGGCCGGTGTCGGGCGTGATGAGGTCGGCAGCGCGCCCAAGAACAATCACGCCCGAAGAAATTCGCAACGTGCCAATCAGATTGCGCAGATCGGCCGTGAGATCGGTGGCGAGAATACCGAGGCGAGGCACAAGACTTTTGTCAGGATCAGCCGCGTCGAAAAGTTGATCCATCTGGTCGCGATGTTCGATAGCGGGAACGTAAAGAGTTTTCTTCTGGTCGCCGCGCAGAATTTCCAGCTTCAACACCTGATCGAGGCGGTGCAGGTAGAGCGCCGAGGAAAGGCCGGGAAGAGTTTCGATGCGGCGATCGTCGGCGGTAAGAATGATGTCTTGCACCTGCAGTCCGGCAGCAGCGGCAGGACCGTCGGGCTTCACGTCAGCAACAATGACTCCCCAATGCTGCGCCAGCTTAAGTCCGTCGGCCAGAGTCGGCGTAATTTCCTGGGCGACAGCGCCGATCTCCACGCGGTGAACGTGGCCGTATCTGCGCAAGCTGTGATAAACGAAATCCACAATGCGTGCGGGGATGGCGAAGCCGAGGCCTTCGCTGCCCCCACCGGTCGAGAGAATAAACGTGTTGATCCCGACTACCGCCCCATTCATATCGACCAGCGGGCCACCGCTGTTGCCGGGGTTGATGGGAGCGTCGGTCTGAATGTAAGTAAGCGGCTTATCAGGGTCGGGCTGGCGCGAGACGGCGCTGACCACGCCCATAGTGACCGAGCCCTGCAAGCCCTCGGGACTGCCGATGGCGAAGACGAGCTGGCCGACGCGCGGGCGTTGTTGAGAAAGCAGCGGCAAGGTGGGAAGGTCTCTCTCGTCCTTGTCGTCGACCTTCAGCAAAGCCAGATCCGTATCTTTATGCACTCCCACGAGGCGGGCTTCGAGGATGCGCCGCTTCCCCACCGGTACGGGACGGCTGGAATCGCCGGGCAACGGCAAAGCCACACGAATGCGTTGCGCGCCTTCGACCACGTGTGCGTTGGTCATGATGTAACCGGAGGAATCGACGATCACCCCCGACCCAACGGCGTGCTGGCGCACGATGAGCGCGGTCTGCGTGCGGCTTTCGTCGTGCAGCGGGCCGTAGCCGGTGACCAGAATCTGGACTACCGCGGGAGAGACTTTAGCGGCAAGGCTTTCCAGCGCATCGTTGAACTGAGCCAGAGTTTCAGACGATGCAGCCGGAGATTCTACATTCGGCTTCGACTTTCCGTCGATGAGCTTGGTAGCAGGAGTTGGATTGGGCGACTTCTGAGCGGGCGGCTGCTGGGCCATCAGGTATGAGACTGAAGCCAGAAAAAATGCGAACGCGTGATAGGGGAAGTGTCGCAACCACCGGTTCGCGCGCGCTGGGGAGACAAATTGACCGAGCATGAGATAGCTCTCCTGAAGCAAAGAAGAAAAAAGGCTCTCATTTGACGGTACCACGGTGGGGTCGGTTGCAGAGTAAATGCAGAGTCCCAACGGCTGAAGAGGCTGCGGAAAAAGTCTGTATCAGTCAGGTTTGGGAACGGCACGAGTTCCACTCGTGCTGTTAAGTCGTTCAAAATGAGTCCGCACTTCAGCGCCTGAGGTAAGCCTTTGCGGGCTGCGCGACTTTTTCCGCAGCCTCTGAAGCTGTTTTCTTCGCAATGCTTGAATCGAGTCTGCTCGAAGATCTACGCTCCGTGGGCCATTGTTCTTGGCTTCGGCGGAGCCTCCGAATAATTTCCGGCGGGGCCATTTTCGGCCTCCGCTCCAAGCACATCGTTCCAGAAGGAGCTGGGCTGATTGGCGGCAGAGACGCCGATCTGGCCAGTCGGAGTGTTTTTGCCTCCGACCCACGCAATCAGAAACTGCTCCTGCTTTTGCGAGCGGGCGAGAGAAACCTTTGCACCAGGCTTCAGTGTGCCGCGAATGCCGGATAACAGGGCTTCGTTATGGCTTATGTTGACGGTCATGACTTCCTGCTCCAACGGATTGCCGTTGGCATCGGTGGCGACGAGTCTGACAGGCAGAGAAATATCGACCCGCTTTTCGGCGCGCTCGATCTTGAACTGCCCCATCAGGCTGCTCAGGTGGGATGCGATGGAGGCCAATTCTTGCGCGGCTTTCTGTGATTCTTGCGCGCGCGATAGAGTGCCGTCCGCGGCCTTTGTCACCTCTCCAATGTTCACCGCAATATTGCCAGCTCCAACGGCGGCTTCGCTGGCGTTGCGAGTCATCTCATTGGTGGTCGCGCTCTGCTCCTCCACCGCGGCTGCTATCGTTGCAGAGATGTGGTTGATCTCATTAATTACGCCGCTGACCGCCCCGATCGCCGTGGCCGCGTCTTTTGTGTCCACCTGAATGGCGGTGATTTTGCTGCCGATGTCTTCGGTGGCTTTGGCCGTTTGCTTGGCGAGTTCTTTTACTTCGTTTGCGACAACGGCAAAGCCCTTCCCAGCTTCTCCAGCGCGGGCAGCTTCAATGGTTGCATTCAAAGCCAGCAAGTTGGTCTGCTGCGCGATCGCTGTGATGACCTTGATGACTAAGCCAATCTCCGTGCTGGACTGCCCCAGCTTGGCGACCGTGCCATCGGCAGTCTGTGCGGAACTCACGGCAGAGGCCGCCACTTTCGCGGCTTCGGTGGCGTTGCCTGCAATGCTTTGAATGGTTGACGTCATCTCGCTGGCGCCCGTCGATACGCTCTGCAGATTCTGAGCGACCTGTTGCGTGGCACGGGAAACCGAATTCGACTGCACGGAGGTTTCCCGCGAAATCACAGTAATCTGCTCGCTGGCTTCGAGCAGTTGCTGGCTGGCAGCGGTGAGCTTTTGAGTATCGGCCGCGATACCGCGAAGGATTTGGTGCAGCTTGTCCAGGAAGAGATTGAAGAGGCGGCTGATTTCGCCCAATTCGTCGTTGGCGAAGTCGTCGGCAGTCTCCAGTCGACGGGTGACGTCGCCGTCGCCCTCGGCAATATTCTGAACCATTTGAGTCAATCGCCGGAGAGAGAGCGAGATGGTTCGCACCAGCATAAAGCTGCCAAGGACAAGGATCAGAAGCGCCACTCCACAAATGGCAAACATCGCGCGCGTGGCCCGAGCCGCTTTTGTCTTTGCGCTAAGTTCGGCCTCTTGCGCACTCGCAGCTAGCTGATCGCCATCATCCTGAATCTCCTGCTGCAGCGCCTGATACAGTTCCAGGGCTTTTCCGGATGCCGCTACCGCCGCCGTCCGGTCATTCACGATCACTTTCGATAACGAATCGCCTGCGCCGATATATTCCTGCACCTTTTGGTTCTCGGCGTCCAGCGTTGCCTCTAGCTTCGGATCCGTCACCATCGCCCGCGCAGCCGCCGTGCGGTCCGCCAGCAACTTGGAGTGCGCGGCCAGATTTGCGATGGCATCCTTTTGCTCGTCTGCGGTCTTTGTGCAGACCGCGTAAATATCCTCGCGAGTCATGTCGTTGAACATGCTGGCTTCAACGTGGTTGCGAATCGCTACGCCGAGAGCCCCCACTTGAGTGGTCGTCTTGGTTACGGAAGTAATACCCCAGTAGCCCGTCGCACTCACGCCGGCCACCAGCAGCAAACTGCCGGTGGCTAGACCGAAAAGCTTTGTCTTAATCGTCAGTTGCATCTTGACCGTTCCCTCGAATTGGCGATCGCCTCGACTACGCGTTGACCCTGTAAACATTGATCAAATGACATGCGAAGAGGACGTTTTTCACATTGTTTTCCGCGAATGAATGGGTTTTCCAGGAGCGTTGGCTCGGATGGGTCCCCTTTTAACTTCGGCAGGGGGTTGCGCGACTTTAACAGGGCAAAAGATGGGGGAATCTAGTTCCTACCCTTAACTAACTCTTAATCAGGCTTTTTTAGAGGTAACATCCGTGATATAACCGCCGATAAGCAACACAGTGGGCAATTCGCCCGCCAGGAGCGTTCGATGGCTGTGGCCCGGTTTGCAGAGAAAGATAAAAGTCAGGGACAATCAGCTCACGAAGAATCAGGCCACGAAAGAGGAGGGACTGTGTCCGAAGCACGGACCGGAAAAAGGTTTCCGCTGGAACTGCCGATAAAGGTCCATAAGGAAGGCGCGGGCGGCGACGCAAAAGGGCTTACAGGAAATCTCAGCGCGGCCGGCGTTTACATTCGCGCCGACGCCTCACTGGATGTTGGTTCGCCAGTAGAGTTTGAGATCACGCTTCCGCCGGATGTCACCGGGGGGATGGAGAACGTTGTGATCCAGTGCAAGGGGCGCGTAGTGCGCACCGATCCCACTGGAGCTAGCGCAGACGGCAAAGGCGTCGCCTGCGTGATCGACTCGTATGAGTTCGTCAGGAATTCGTAAAAAGAAATTGCTGATTGCTGATTTTCAATTACTGATTGGAGACCTCCACAGACAGCAGTTTTTTCAAATCAACAATCAGAAATCAACAATCAGCAATTCGATATGTAGAACGGGACTTTGCAGCTAATTTTGGAGCGCCGATAACATGCTCAAACTGATTCTGGCCGATAACCAGGCAATCTTCCGCGCCGGCATCGCCAAAGTGCTGGCCGTAGAAGACGAGATGCGCATCGTAGCGCAGGCTCAAACGCAAGAGCAGATGTTCATGGCTCTGGACAAATTCCGCGCGGCAGTGCTGGTGGTAGCTGCAGGATTTCATAACGACTTTGCCGCCATTGTGCAAGCCGCATCAAAGGCCAAAACCCGCGTGATTGTACTCGCCGATACCGGCGAGAGCGCGCAGCGCCACATGGCGAATGGCGCGCATGGCGTGGTCTACCGCAACGTAACCAGTGCCGCGTTGGTCGATTGCGTGCGGAAAGTCGCGCGCGGCGAAACCTGGGTGCAGGACGTTGCCGTGCCCAGCGAGCTCACCGAAAACGATATGGTCGGACTTAGGGTGCGCGACCGCCTGACGGCAAAAGAACTGCGCATCGTTGCCTTGATCGTGCAGGGCTACAAGAATAAAGAAATCGCCACACAGCTGGGGACCACCGAGCAGGTCATCAAGAACTATCTGCGCAACGTGTATGACAAGATCGGCGTCTCAGACCGGCTGGAACTGGCGCTCTTCACGATCCATCACCGGATATTGAACGAAGCAGCCGCCGCAACAACGGCTGGCCCCGTGCCACAAGCTCCAGCGGGAGTTATGCCGTAACGTCGCGCATCCTCGCACTGATCGTGAAACCCCCGCCTCGCATGGTCACGCGCGGCGGGGTTATTGTTGAGAACGAGAACGCCTCTACGGTGTCACTTCATACACAACGCCTTGCGATTGCGTTCCGCCGGTAGACGTTGTGCCGTAAAGATTGCCGTCGTATATAGTTACCCCGGCAAGTGGAGCATTTCCATCCGTACCATTAAAGCTGAAGACTTTTTCCTCGTACACGCCGTTTTCTGGGGTAAGGATAAAAACGGTTCCATCCCCATTATGCGGCCCGCCAAACTGCGTGGTTCCGTAAATTTTGCCACGTGGTCCAAGGGTCACGCCTCCTTCGGGCCCGTCCCCTTGTGTTGTTCCGTTGAAGGTGAAGAGAATCTCGAAGGTCCACTTCCCGTTGCTTCCTCTCACAGCCTCATAGACGGTGCCGCCGCTACCAGCAGATCCGGTATATGTTGTGCCATAAATGTTCCCCTCGGCGTCCAAGACGGGTGTACCAGTCGGATTGCTAGCCTTCTGGGAATCCGTGAAGGTATGAATGATTTTGGCCGCCCATCCCGCTTTGGCCTGCCGCGCCAGTTCGAACAGATAAGGATCGCCTTGGCTATTGGTACCGAGCCCGTAGAGATTCCCAGCGTCGTCCATCGTCAACCCAGAAAGGCTGTAAGACGGATAGGTGTAAAGCAACTGCTCCGTCCACACGCCACCAGATTGGCTCAGTTCGAAAACCCCGCCACCCTGGCCGGTGGCTCCATTGTCGCTTATCAAGCCGTAGGAAGTAGTGCCGTAGAGGTTCCCTGCGCCATCCGCGATGACGCCGTAGAGCGGCGTGCAGTTGTTATCCGCCTCCTGATTCGGCGGAGGTGCCGGAAAGGTGTACAGCACGGTTTCGGTCCAGTTTGCTCCCGAAGGACTGAGCTTGTATACAACACCGCATCCATTCCCGCCGAAGGCCGTAGTTCCGTACAGATTTCCCGAGGCGTCGCGGATCACACTTGCATACCCGGGATAGGACCCATCGCTGCAGGTTGGAGCATCAGGACAAAAGCTGTACAGTGTCGTCTCGTAAGTGCTGCTGCTCGGCGACACAACGAACACAGAACCGTTTCCGTAATCGCCTAGAGCTCGTGTCGTGCCATAGAAATTGCCGGCGCCGTCGGAAAGAACCGGGGATGCCGGTCCCGCGCAGCAGTCAAAACTGGATGGGAAATCGTACAAAACATTTACCGATTGGGCGCTCGCCGGCTGAGCCGCAGCGAATGCTAGGGTTAAGAGGAATGCCACTGCGAACACGTCTGGAAGGAGGATAGTTGAGCCCTTCCTGTGTTTAATCGGCCGGGTGGAACTAGATTTTGTATTGGGCTGGGGTTTGCTCTGATGTTTCGTGGCTTGGCGGGACATAGCTACAGCTCCTCGAAATTTTGAGATTGGCACTTCAGGGGCGGACTGAGGTGGCAAACATTAGAAATCATGCGAGCCAGAATTGGTTGCGCGACAGATGGCGACTACGGAATCGACCCGAGACGGAGCCAAGCCCCGAGCATGCCACGCAGCCAGAAATTAACATTGGTTTAACCTCACCCGCATCTTCTACTCCGTCGTAGCATCTACTCGGACATGGAATTTCGAACGTTGGGACGCTCAGGTTTAAAAGTACCCGTGCTGAGTTTTGGCACAGGAACCTTCGGCGGCGGCACCGACTTTTTTCGCGCATGGGGCGCAAGCGATGTGGCCGAGGCGACGCGCCTTGTCGATGTCTGCCTCGAGGCTGGCGTCAACCTCTTCGATACAGCCGACGTTTATTCCGACGGCCTCTCCGAAACCATCCTGGGTAAAGCAGTCGCCGGTCGCCGCGACAATGTCCTGATCTCGACCAAAGCTACTTTCAAGATGGGGCCCGGCCCCAACGATTTAGGATCATCGCGCTATCACTTGATTCGCGCCTGCGAAGCCAGCTTGCGCCGCCTCGGCACCGATTACATCGACATCTATCATCTCCACGGCTTCGACGCGCTCACCCCGGTCGAAGAAGTTTTGAGTACGCTGAATCAGCTCGTCGTGAGCGGCAAAGTTCGATACATCGCCTGCTCGAATTTTTCCGGATGGCATTTGATGAAGTCGCTCGCCGCCTCCGACAAATATGGCTGGGCGCGCTATGTCGGACATCAGGTCTATTACTCGCTGGTCGGCCGTGAGTACGAGTGGGAACTCATGCCGTTGGCCGTCGATCAAGGAGTGGGCGCGCTGGTTTGGAGTCCGCTGGGATGGGGAAGATTGACCGGCAAGATTCGCCGCGGCCAGCCCCTCCCAAAAGAAAGCCGTCTACACAAGACCTCCGAGCAAGGTCCGCAGGTAGAGGATGACTATCTATATAAGGTCGTCGATGCTCTCGAAGCAGTCGCGAAAGAAACCGGAAAGAGCGTAACGCAGGTGGCTCTGAACTGGCTGGTGCAGCGCCCGTCGATTTCCACGGTCATCTTCGGCGCACGGAACGAAGAGCAGTTGCGCCAGAACCTCGGCGCAGTCGGATGGAATTTGTCGACCGAGCAAATCGCCAAACTCGACGCCGCCAGCGACGTAACGCCAGTCTACCCATATTGGCATCAGCGCCAGTTCGGGGAGCGCAACCCGTTGCCCATCCAACTGCCAGAGAAAAAATAAAGGCTGGATGATATCCCCGATTCGCCGGGGTGCCTCATAGCCTGCCCTGAGCGGAGTCGAAGGGTCTCGCTTGTTTTGCGAAGCGTAGGATTCCACGGTCGATTCATTTTCCCCGAGCGTGAATTATCGATTCGATCAGCTCACTCTTGTGGTCGGAAAAAAAATTGTCATTCCGAGCGCAGCGAGGAATCTGTTGTCCCCACCTCCGCCCACTTCTCATCCACACAAGCCTGAATCGTCAACCCCTCATCCCTCAGCAAATCCCACGCCTCCCAATACTCTCCATATTTCTGCCGCTTGCTCTTCGGAGTAAAGTGCAGCGAGCAATTCGTCCTCCCCATCACTTCAAACGGAATGATGTACCAATCATCCCTTGGGATCAGCAACACCGCAAAGAAATCCACCGACCCCGGCTCATACTTCTTCCGTTGCGGCCCCATCACATTCAAGCTGTACTCCCCATTGCGTCGCTTGTAGATCGTAGACTTCACCTGCACCCGCAGCACCCGGCCCCCGTTCTCCACTCCAACGTCGTATCTCCCCGAATCCCCAAACAGCCGCAACACCTTCATGCCCAGCCCCACCGCCATCATCATGAAATAAAGCTCCGCCCACTCTCCCCGCTCCTTGCACCCCGTCAACTTCCCACCCGCCATCCGACTAGCCTTCCGCCTCATTGCATAACCTCTTCTCCATTTTCTGGGCACCACGCAGAACAATCCCGCTATTTCAATGTTAAGTACCTCCGCAAGGTCATCCATCACACCGGCGAAACAACCCCTGTGGAAATGCCTGAATGAGAAATAGTTCGGGCCACGCCATCAGCGCAGCCCGGATCAAAACTTATCGTGTGTTAGTTAGTATCCCAAAGTCACACAGTTTCGAAGAGTAATGGGTGGATGAAAACCACTACCATTAGTGTAGGGGTCAATCTCGCCGATTTCGATGGAGGCAACGGTTTTCGTGCCCACCAGGAGAGATAGAGTCGCGTCGCGGGTAGGAAGAATCGTTCCAGATCCTAGCGCCAAACAAACATCAATTTGCGTTCCATTGTTGGACACAATAGGAAGGTACGTTGTTTGTTGCTGTTCTGAGTTGTAAAGTGCGACTTGCGTAACAGTACCGAGCTTTTGACCGAAAATATCAATAAAGGTCTGATTATACTCATCGTTCGGCAGGCAGTTATTCGGCGCCGGTATGTCGTTTTCGCAAACGCCGTTTGTGTTTATCGTTTGGGCATAGGCTGGTAAACAAGCCGTGGCAAACAACGTGAATAGAGCGCACACTACGATCTTCGACTTCATTTGAGTACTCTCCTTGGATTTACGATTAGTCTGGTTGTGTTTCAGATCAGTTTCTTGTAGTTACTTGCGGAGAGGGTCCGAACAGAACCAAACTAAGTTCATCCCCTCAAATGAGTATCACGACTTACTTACTTTCACGGTACTTCAATCACACCTATATAGCAATTATAGTAAGTTAACCACAAGCTATATATATCTTCTGTGCTTAGTGACTGACTACACGTCTCTAGGAAAGTATCCATCTTCCGCGGACGAATCCGTTCCAGGCGGGAATTAACGAATCGATCAGCTCACTCTTGTGGCTGGAAACAAATTTGTCATTCCGAGCGCAGCGAGGAATCTGCTGTCCTCGCGATCACCTCCGGCCCAAGCTTCATCCACACAGCCTAGAGTCGTTGGACGAGTTTCTTTCAGCGGCATGCGGTAACGTGGAGAGCGGCGCTTCAGCGGCTGCCCTGAGCGATGTCGGAGGAGCCTGCCCTGAGCGAAGTCGAAGGGGGGATTCCACGGCCCCATCCCTCTGAGGATTTGGGAGCGGCACGACCAGGAAGGGCACGACCTCAGCTCTGAGCCCGCCCTGAGCAAGCGAAGCGCGCCGAAGGAGCCTGCCCTGAGCGAAGCCGAAGGGTGTCGCAAGCCTCAAAAGCAAGGGTGGAGCAGGCCTTCCAGGCCTGCGTCAACGGTCACCAGTAAAGCAGCGGGCTTCAGCCCCCGAGGTGCGTTCAGATTCGTATCGGCGCACAATGCAGTCGGCCGGGTGCCCCATCCTTGTCGCGTTCTTTTGCGACAGGGTGGGGATTTTGACTACTCCGCCTATTCCTAGTAGCGCGGGTGCCTATCCTTCGCGCACTTTGCGAAGGAGCCTGCCCTGAGCGCAGCCGAAGGGTGGGACTCCACGACCCATCCCCCTGAGAATTTAGGCAGCTCCACGACCGGGAAGGACACGACTTCAGCCCTGAGCCTGCCCTGAGCAATCGAAGCGCGCCGAAGGAGCCTGCCCTGAGCGGAGCCAATGGGAACCTGCTGTCAGCCGACAGCCACCACGACCCGCGGGTGACCCATAGCCCACCCTTAAAATCCTGCCGTTCCCAGCGCAGCAAGCACCAACCAACCCAGGTTGGCGTTGCGCGCCACTGCTCGCAAACTTCCCGCGCGAGACAGGGGCGGAGCAATTCCGCCAAGCCTCCCCTTTAATGTAGCTTCCCACCCTAGTTCTGCGATACCATGTGCGCCTTCCCCTAAGAACGACGTCCGCGACTCTGACTCGTGGAGGTGAAAGCCATGTCGCAAGCCGCAACACCGCGAAGCCTCGCGATTTTCCTTGGGCTGGTGCTCGGCACTCCAGCCGCGCTGATCGCCGTTGCGGTCTGGCTAGTTCCTACCTACCGGATCTACGCTGCCCTCGGCGCCCTCGTCCTAGGTCTAGTCATCGGGTTTCTTATTGCGTCCGTGCTGGAAAACGACATTCTAGATGCGGCGGCGCAAGCAAAGGTACATGTCGAGCAAAAGGACCTTGAAAACAAGATCGACCAAAAAAAAGCCGACACAGTGGATATCGCCCTATTGAACATGCGCAAGCTCGATGAGTACTACAACCTGAACAAACAACAAGCTAGGCGAAGCTTCAACAGCAGCATCGCGGCGGTCGTCGTCGGCTTCGCGACCATCCTGCTGAGCGTCCGCTTCGTGAGCGACCCGAGTGCAAAGTTTGCCAGCGCACTCGCCGGCGTACTCGGGCAGTTTATTGGGGCCTGCTTCTTCTACCTCTATAACAAGAGCCTGAACCAGCTCAATCTTTTCTACGGCAAGCTCATCAGCCTGCAGAACACGATGCTTGCTCTGCAGCTTTGCGAGAAATTGACCACCTCCAAGGAGGACACGATGAAAACGATCGCCCTAGAATTGATGAGTAGGAAAGAGACAACAATCACCGACTCATGGACGAGAGGCAGCAAGCCGCCGAAGCCGACAGATATCCGCCCAAGAGCCAGAGCAAAAGCCCAAAAGGTATCGCGGAATCCTCTCCCGCGAGGGGTCGAGGGTGAGTCCCCGGTCGCCGACCGCGTTCCCGTAAACGGAGGTTGATCGGACTGATAGGAACTCTTTTTTCGGCGGCACATCTGCCTGGGCTCGCAAGGAGCCCCGGGCCATTGAGGTGTAAACGCACCCCGGCGCTACAACAGTGTTAAACTAGCGTCCGATGGGCCAGGCCTTATAGTAGGCCAACACATAAAAACCCACCAGCACCCGCTCGTACTCGCAACTCCCGCACCGATAACACGAACCATTCCGCGTCATGATGCTGCCGCAGAAGCTGCAACGGAAGGCTTTCTCTGATTCCCATCATGCCCTATACAGCCTCACCGCCAACACTTTGCTGTACGCCTGAAAATCGCTGTCGACAGTAAACACTTGCCACTCCCGCCGCAGCACCACAGCGCAGATCAGGAAGTCGATGGCCGATCCCGTGATTCCCCTGCTGCGGCATCGATTGTGCGCCTCTGCGGCTGTTTCGTAATCGGCGATTTCCAGCAAGGGTTCGTCGAACGCCCGCAAGTAATCGCGCAACTTCTCGAACTTTTCCGCCTCGCGAATGCCGGAAAGCAATTCTTGACGGATTACTCCCACAATCTGCACCCGCCCCTCCCGGATCAATTCAGCGAGAGCTGTCGAGAGACGCC
>Ga0210391_10000557_pt1 | contig 38269 bp, 24 predicted proteins | sample IncBWC12OmetaG_FD_160573 | JGI IMG/M metagenome (GOLD analysis project Ga0210391, IMG submission 160573) | Forest soil microbial communities from Barre Woods Harvard Forest LTER site, Petersham, Massachusetts, United States - Inc-BW-C-12-O ...
CCAAAATCCAGATCCGCGAGCACTGCCGTCGCGGCTAACAATACCAAGTCTTCTATCGGCATTCCCGGAAGTAAGTAGGTCGATTTGTTCACGCAAGAGGTGGTCTGTGGTCACCTCTTGCGTGAACGACGCCGCCGCGCCGCAGATTCTCCGGCTTGACTCCTTGGTCGCGGGATTCACTTATTGACTAAGCGAATCGGATCCGAAACTACTACCTGCCGATGGGCAGCGGAGCCGGTTGCTGGAGACGGAATTCGATTAGAGTTTCGCTGGGAATTTGCAGCTGCTGGCCCTTCTTCGAAGCGGCTACCGCGGTGCCAGCTCCGGCGCCGGCAAGTGCGCCGATGCCTGCTCCCTTTCCGCCCCCTGCCAGCCCGCCTATGAGCGCGCCTAAACCTGCACCGCCCACGACTTTCTTCGCAGTATTGCCGCCTTCGCCTTTGCCCTTAACGTCATAGGTGCTTGTCAAAAGCGGGTACGCCGTGCCGTTGATGACGATGTCTGTCAGCTCCAAGCTCAACTCAGAACTTCCGGACATCTTGCCGGCGGACGAAGCTTGCGCTAGCCGGCCGTACACCGTCGTGCCTCGCGGTGCTACGACGGTGTCCTGCACTTGCAGGTTGGTTTCGAGGGTCGCCGTGAAGCGATCGCCTGTTTTCTGCTTGCTGGAGTCAATCGAATCGACCGTTCGAATCAGGATTCGAGTTCCGGCGGGTACGGTGATCGTTTTCTTACTCTGAGGGGACGGATCGGTCGCAGCACCTTTTCCGTTGAGCCAGGAAGAGGCGTGTCCGGAAACTGGACGAAGGACGAGCGTCCCCAAAACCAGAACTGCTACGCTGAGAAGTGCCTTTTGCATGGGCGATCCCTTCCTCTTGCTGGAATTTTAGGAGCCTTTCTTAGCAACCGGGAGCGACGAAACGATCTGCAAATCAATGATCAGCAGCAGTTGGTGTTCAATCATCGCAAAACGCGCCGCCGTGACCGCCCCTAGAGCGTCCTTAACCTTGCCGTACGTTTGGGCGAGCAGCTCGCCGCGTTGTTTTTGGTAAGCGAGCGATTTTTGGATCAGCTCATCCGCCTTTGCATCCGTCATGTCGTCGTAATTCTGCGCATATTCCTTGATATTTTCGACTCGCTGGTCATTGAGCTTGGCCAGCTGCGCGTCGTAGTCGCTGTAAATCGGCCAGAATTTTGTCGCGTCCTCCGCGCTGAGTATCATCATGGAGCCCATAATCTCGGCCTTTTGTTGCCGGACATCGCTCCGTAACAAATCAACGTAGGCTTGGACGTTCTTCTTCTCATCTGTATCGAGATGCGCCGTAGTTGTACTTCGCGTTTTTGGAGCCGTCGATTGCGCCCTGATAGGCGAGGGACCGACGATCGCAATAGCGACAAGCGCCGCCAGGAATACATAGCTCTTAGCTCTCATGTTTTTATCCTTTCGCACATGGGTACGCGGGGCCTCAAACTTCAAACTCACGAATTCCGATTATCCCGGTTGACGCGTTATACGTTGATTCGCTCGTGCAATCCACTGCTTTTTTCAAGTCCGAGGAAATCGGATCGATTGGTGAGTCTCGTTGATACGGTTCAATTCGTTTTGACGTGTGTTTTCTACTCGCATCGAGTTAAGGGCTTGTCCTGGGTGCCGGAGCCTGGGAACTTACGGGAGACGCGCCCATCCACTGAGGATCGCTAAGATTCCAGCCGCCTCCCAAAGCTTTGTAGAGCTGAACGATTATGGTGCGCCGGTTCAGTTCGGTCTGGGCGACCGCGTTTTGAGCAGGATATAGCAGCTGTTGAGCTTCGAGGACTTCGTAGTAGTTCGCCTTTCCGGTTTCGTAGCGCTGCAACGAAATCTTCACCGCAACTTCGTAATTTTCCACCGACCGATTCTGTTCGATCAGGGTCGCATCGAATTTCTGGCGTGAGATGAGCGCGTTCGCCACATCCTGAAACGCATTCAGCGCCGTTTCCTGATACTGGAGCTGCGCTTGCTGCCACGCTGCCACGGCCTGCCGCTTTTGCGCGGTGAGCGCACCCCCCTGGTAAATCGGCCCGGTCATATTGGCAGCGATGCTCCACACGGTGGCCTGGCCGCTGGTGATCGCAGAAAGCGGGCTGCTCGCGCGGCCAAACAGCGCGGTGAGCCCGATCTGTGGGAAAAAGTTCGCGGTGGCGACGCCGACCTGCGCGTTCGCGGCGCGCATCTGCTGTTCGGCCTGCAGGATGTCCGGCCGTCGCTCCAGCAGCGCGGAAGGAAGTCCGGCGGGAACGTCAGGCGGAACGATTTCATCCAGAAGTTTGGCGTCGTGCGGAATTGGGCCGGGATTCTCGCCGAGCAAAACGCTGATCTGATTCTCCTTCAGGGCGATCTGCCGCTCCGTTTCAGGGATGGCTGCCGCCGACGTCGCCTGTGCGGCCGCGGCGCGCGAGGTATCCAGCTTCGTCGCAACGCCGCCCTCGTATCGCTGATTGAAAAATTTCAATGTATCGCCGAAGGAGGCGGTAGTGTCTTTGGCGATTTGAAGTTCAAGCTCCAGTTCGAGAAGCTCCAAGTAGGCCTGCGCCACATCGCTCACCAGCGTGAGCATCACGCCGCGCCGGGCCTCTTCTGTAGCCAGATATTGTGCCTGTGCCGATTCGTTCAGGCGGCGAATCCGGCCCCACACGTCGGCTTCCCATGCAACGCTGGCCGCGCCGACAAAAGTTCCGCGGGTGATGCCGCCATTCGGCGAAACGATGCCGGCGAATTCGTTTCGGCCGTCACTGTTCACCGTGGAATAGTTGACGAACGGCAGAAATTGCGAGCGCGCCTGTGCTTCAAGCTGCCGCGACTGCTCCACTCGCGAAATCGCGATTCGCAGGTCGTAATTGTTCTTCAGCGCCGTCCGGATCAGCTCTTGCAGCCTGGGATCCTTGAACACTTCCCACCACGGCAAGTCGGCGAGCGAAGCCTGCTGCGCCTGTCCTTCCGCGCTGCGAAAGTCGGTAGGGACATCGACTGCCGGGCGCTTGTAGTTTGGGCCTACCGCGCAGCCGGAGAGAACGATAGCGACGGAGACCGCGGCGGCCAGAACGCGTGAGGGAATGCTTCTTCTGAAGCCCGCGCGCTTGCAGCGTGGACAATCGTCGCCTTGAGTGCGCGTTGCCGCCGGGATTGGCCCCGATTTCGCTCGCAATGATTCTCGCGTCGTCATAGCTCGTGGGTTCAACTCAAAGAACGGAACTAGTCTCCCGGTGCCAGACCCGGTTTGCCCGGCGCGGGTTTCGTTGTCGCATGCTCGCGATCCGCTCCGCTTAGCTTTTCAATTCCGTAAAAAAGCGCCGGAACCAGGAAGATGGCGATGCCGCTCGCGGCGGCCATTCCGCCGATCACCGCCGTGCCCATCACTTGCCGCGAAACCGCGCCCGCACCGGTTGCTCGCCACAGCGGCACGCATCCCAGGATGAACGCGAACGACGTCATCAAAATCGGACGCAGGCGGAGCTTGGCGCCCTCGAGCGCCGCATCGACGAGCGGCTTTCCGTTTTCGAATTCCGCCTTAGCGAATTCCACGATCAAGATCGCGTTCTTCGCGGCAAGACCAATCAGCATCACGAGACCGATTTGGGCGTACACGTTGAACTCGATGCCCAAACTCTCAAAGCGGTGCAGAACCGCGAGGCCGAAAATTCTGCGCGAGAAGAGCACCAGGAACGCGCCCATTACAGCAACGGGTGTGCTGAGCAACACGCTGAACGGCAAAGTCCAGCTTTCGTACAACGCCGCAAGAATGAGGAAGACAAAAAGAATCGAGAATCCGAAGATCACCGCCGGCGGGACGCCTTGCTGCGCCTTCTGTTCCTGGAACGACATACCCATGTAGTCGAAACCCATTTCCGGCGGCATGGTCTGCGCAAACACTTCCTCCAGCGCCTTCATGGCTTGTTCCGAGCTGTAGCCGGGCTTGGTATTGCCGTTAATCTGGATGCATTGGTAGAGGTTGTAGTGCATGGTGAACTCAGGACCGAGGCGCCGTTCGATCGTAGTGACTGTGGAGAGCGGCACCATTTGGCCGGTGTTGTTACGGACGTAGAATTTCCCCACGTTGTCCGCCTGCGTGCGGAAACTGCCTTCCGCCTGAACGTAAATCTGCCAAACGCGACCGAATCGATTGAAAAAATTGATGAACGCTCCGCCCATGAAGGCCTGAAGCGTCTGATAGACATCGCTGAGAGCCACGCCTTGCTTTAGAACTTTGTCGCGATCCACTTTTACGGAAAGCTGAGGCACAGACGGAAGAGCCGTAGTGAATACCAGCGCGAATTCCGGCCGTTGGCGCGCCGCGGCCATAAACTTTTCTTGATTGGCGCGAAGGAAATCGACGCCCTGGCCGCTTCGATCTTCAAGGACGAATGTGACGCCGCCCGAAGCGCCGACGCCGGGAATAGCGGGCGGAGGAAACGCAACGGTAGTGCCTTCGGCGATGGTGCGCAGCGCCGTATTTAAATGAATCTTGATGGCCCAATACTGTTCGTCGGCCGCCTTGCGTTCTTTCCATTCCTTTAGCGTCACCCAGAAAAACGAGCTGTAGGTGTTCTGAACGCCGCTCAACATGTTGTAGCCGACCACGGTAGTCACGTGATCGACGCCCGGAGTCGCCATCAGAATGTCTTCGACTTTCCGCGACGTGGCGGTGGTTCGCTGCAGAGAAGAGGCGTCGGGAAGTTGCAGGGCGACGAACAAGTAGCCTTGGTCCTCTTCGGGCAGGAAGCTCTTGGGCAATTTCGCGCCAAAAACGCCGGCCAGCACAGTGAACGCGAGCAGAAGAATGATGGTGAAGCCCATCTTGTGAATGAGCGTTGAGCACCAGTTCACATAGCCGGTGGTTGCGCGGCCGAATGAACGGTTGAACCAGTCGAAGAACTTCTTCAGAGGCCCTCGCGACTCGGTTTTTGGCCGCAACAGCAGCGCGCCGAGCGCCGGGCTGAGAGTAAGAGCGTTGAACGCGGAGATGATCACGGAAACCGCGATGGTCACTGCGAACTGCTGGTAGAGGCGTCCGGTAATTCCGGGAACAAACGCCGTGGGAATAAAGACGGCGGACAGCACGATCGCGATCCCGACCACCGGGCCAGAGACTTCTTCCATGGCCTTGAACGCGGCATCTTTTGGCGACAAGCCGTGTTCGATGTGGTGCTCGATCGCCTCCACGACGACAATCGCATCGTCAACGACCAGCCCGATCGCGAGAACGAGGCCAAATAACGAAAGCGTGTTGATCGAGAAGCCGAGCATCGGAAAAACGAGAAAGGTGCCGATCAGCGAGACCGGCACCGCGAGCAACGGAATCAACGTCGCTCGCCAGCCCTGCAGGAAGATGTACACGACGATGATCACGAGGACGAGCGCTTCGAGCAGAGTCTTGAGGATCTCGTGGATGCCTTCGGTGACGGGCAGGGTGGTGTCGAGCGCGACCGCGTAGTCCAAGCCCGACGGAAAACTCTTCTTCGCCTGGGCCATCAGATCTCTCGCGCCCTGGGCCGCTTTGATAGCGTTCGAACCCGGGAGCTGGTAGATGGCGATTACGGCGGCGGGCTTGCCGTCCATGTGACCCGTGAGGTTGTAAAACTGAGTGCCCAGTTCGATTCGCGCGACGTCCTTCAGCCGGATGAAGGAGCCGTCGGAATTGGCGCGAACCACGATGTCTCCAAATTCCTCCGCCGAAACCAATCTTCCTTGCGCAATCACCGCGTAGGTGTAGTCCTGGCCGGCAGGAACGGGTTCGCCGCCGATCTGTCCCGCCGGGTTCACATTGTTCTGCGCTTTCACCGCCAAAATAATTTCCGGCACGGTGATCTGAAGTTTCGCGAGTTGGTCCGGGTTCACCCAGAAACGCATGGCGTACTGTCCTGCACCGAAAATGGTGACGCTCGCGATGCCGTAGGAACGCGTCAGCGGGCTCAAAAGATTGATGTACGCGTAGTTGGAGAGAAATTTGGAGTCGTATTTCCCGTCGGGAGAGTAGAGATTGAAAAGCATCAACGGAGCGGACGTGGACTTCTGCACCACGACGCCTTGCGCGTTCACTTCCGAAGGCAATTGCGAGGCTGCCTGCGATTGCCGCATCTGCGTGAGAATCAGGTCGGTGTTCGGATCGGTGGCGATGTTGAAATCCACCGTGGTTTTCATCTGCCCGTTGTTGGCGTTCAACGAGTACATGTATTCCATGTTGTCGACGCCGCTCATCTGCTGCTCGATCGGCGTCGCGACGGACTGATCCACGGTGATGGCGTCCGCGCCGGGATAGGTGGCTGTGACCTGAATCTGTGGGTCGGCGATGTTGGGGAATTGCGCGGTGGGCAGGCTATACATGGCAGCGGCGCCCGCGATCACCATAACGATGGCAATCACGATCGCCACGATCGGCCGGTTGATGAAAAACTTTGACATCGTCTCGGTCCTCGATCCTGCGGCGCTGTGCTAGTTGTTCTCTGCGGTTACCGGTCCGGTCACGTACGGCTTGGGATTCACCTCGATTCCGTCCCGCACTTTCTGTATCCCGTCCGCGACGATCCGGTCGCCGACCTTCAGGCCGTCCGTGACGATCCACATGTCGCCACTCTTCGCTCCGATCTTGATCGGTTCGATGTGAACTTTGTTATCGCTTCCGACCACCGCGGCCATGAAACCACCCTGCACTTCGGTGACGGAGCGTTGCGGCACGAGCAGCGCGTTGGCCTGCGTGCTCGTCACGGTGCTGACGCTGCCGAAGCCGCCGGGGCGGAGCATATTTCCTGGATTTGGAAACGCGATTTGCACCAGAATCGCGCCCGTCTTGATATCCACCTGGCGGTCGAGAGCGTAAAAGCGGCCAGGATAAGGATAGGCAGTCCCATCGGTAAGGCGAAGGTGCCATTCAAGGCGTCCGAGCGCGACGTCGTCGCTCGATTTATCTTTCCGGATCTGCCGTATCGCGCCCAGGTATTCCTGTTCGCTAGCGGTGAAATTCGCGAGGATGGGATTGACGGTGGAGATTGTGGTCAGAACGCCGCTCTGCGGACCGACGAAGTCGCCTTCCTGCGCGCTGGCGATGCCTGAGACGCCGTCGATCGGAGCCACGATCCGGGTGAAGCCTAAGTTGATTTTGGCGTTTTCGGCCGCGGCGGTGGCACTGGAGATCGCTGCCCTCGCCGCTTCCACCTGAGCCCTGGCGGCAGCATCCGCCTGAATCGCGTCGTCCATTTCCTGCTTGCTGATCGCGCCTGTCACCACAAGAGGTGTATAGCGCTTCACGTCCAGATCGGTCTTTCCTTGTTTTGCTTGCGCTACCTGCAGGTCGGCATTCGCTTGATTGAGATTTCCATTCGCCGCATCGAGCGCCGCTTGAAACGGCCGGGCGTCAATCAAGAAAAGAGGAGCGCCTTTGGTGACGTACGCGCCGTTCACGTAAATCTGTTTGGTCAATAGTCCGGCAACTTGCGCTCGGATGTTGGCGTTCACCTTGCCGTCGAGCGTAGCAACCCAGTCCCTCGTAATCGGGACGTCTTTCTGTACGACTTGCACGACCTGGACGTCAGGAGGCCCGGCCGGAGGAAGCGCCATGCTTCCGCATCCGCCGGACCCAATCGCACATGCGAAAAGAATCACCCACAACGATAGGTGGCATTTTCGGGTTTTCCGAATTCCAACACTTGAGTCACTCCCTGCCCGGAAAGGACGAAATTGATCGATGGTTTTCATGGCATCCTTCGCGAACAAACCGGAAGGCTTCGGACGAGGGCGTATTCCCAGGCGCTACTCTCGCAAAAAAACGCGGATGGGGCTTCCGATACGCAACGGTATATCACAGTCAATCACGTCAACGTGAATTATTCGAGATCATCTCCGCGTCCCGACCGAACGGGAGGACTGAGCCTACTCGTGCCAAGGCCGTTGCCAGGGGGAACGGGAATTATCAGCGCCAGCTTTAATGAGGGCCGCTGATCACCGAGGCGTGAAGTCGACCACCAGAAGTGAAATGTCGTCTTTGTGTCCCTCGCCCGGAGGTTGCTCCAGCCAGCGTGCTAGCTCTAGCAGTACCGCGTCCGCAAACGGGCCCGCTTCGAGCCTGGTATTCGCATCCATGAATCGCAAGAAGCGGTCCGTCCCAAATTCCTCTCCCGCTGGACTGAATGTTTCTGGAATTCCGTCGGTATAAAGGACGAATCTGTCACCAGCCTCGATGGGTATTTCTATTGAATCGTAGGTGGCGTCGTCGAACTGGCCGAGTACCAGACCGTTTTCCAGCAGCTGGCTGGCGATGCCGGCTGACTTGCGCCAAATTAAAACCGGCGGATGGCCGGCACCGGCGTATTTCAGGACGTTCTTTTCCAAGTCCACATAGACGTAGGCTGCTGTCACGAAATTTTGCTGGAACTTTCCACAAAGAGCGCGATTCAGACCTGCCAATACTTTGCCGGGTTCGGAAACGTGACTAGTCTGTGCGGTCAGGGCGACCTGGAGCATCGAGGCGATAAGAGCGGCGGGCAACCCGTGTCCAGATACATCGGCTATCAGGATGCCCACACGGCGTTCATCCTGGACTATGAAGTCGTAAAAATCTCCGGCGACCGAGGTCATGGGAATGTAGCGGGCCACAATCTCCAAGCCATTAATCTTCGGCGTGCTGCTCGGCAGAATGGAGAGCTGAATCTGCCGCGCCATCTCCAGTTCGGTGTTTATTTCAACGAGCTGCTTCGCAATTTGAGCATGTGCTTCGCGGAGCATCAGATGAGTACGCACGCGCGCTTTTACAACGGCGGCTGAGAACGGCTTATGGACATAGTCAACAGCGCCAACTTCGAATCCTTTAGTCTCGTCCTCTGCTTCCGTTTGGCTGGTAAGAAAAATTACCGGAATATCGCGCGTGTCAGGATTTGCTTTCAAGCGGCGGCAGACTTCGTAGCCGTCCATTTCCGGCATCATGATGTCCAACAAGATCAGATCCGGCTTCTCGTTTCCCGACGCGATCGCGAGTGCCTTCTCACCGCTCGTTGCCACTTTGGTGGCGAACGAGTCTTTCAGAGCGCCGGAAATCACTCCGATGTTTATGGGCGTGTCATCGACAATCAAAATCAACTTTTGGACCGGCGTCTGAATCATCGTGTCACTCCAATGGAAGGCCTAACCGACCGGCAATCTCCGAAACGCACTTCAGCGCGCCGACAAAATCGTAATTGCCTACGAACTCGCGCAGGCTAGTAATTTCTGACCCTGTAAGTACCTCCGCCAGATGTGGTTGCGCTTCCAAAATGAAATCGGCTGCGTCGCCATCGTCGTGCGATAGAAGTTCTGCCAGCTTTCGCAACGGCGCCGCGACGGAGGCTGGATCGGCGGTCGCCGCACGGGCGCTCTCTCCGACCTGTTCGTTGGGGAGGGCCGACCGGATTGCCTCGACTGCGGCGCGGAGTTTCGTCGCCAAAGTGTCCAGCTGAGGCTGCACACTCTGTCCGGCTTTGATTCCCGTTTCGACTTCGGCGGCCGAGTTCGCGACGGCCGTCGCGCCGAGGTTCGCCGCCGCCCCTTTCAGCGAGTGGGCGGTACGCGCCGCGGTGGCGGTGTCGCCCGATGCGAGCGCGTCGCGAATTTCATCAACGTTTGCAGACTCCGCGAACTTGCGCAGCAACATTTCGTAGCGTTTGGGATTTCCGCCGGTCCGCCGCAGAGCCGATTGGGTGTCCACACCCTCGATCTGCAAGGTAGGAATTGCCGGCGACGGAGCTGGCTCCAGCACGCGTGACGTGGTTGCAGGGGACTCCGGCGCAGCTTTTGCGACGACATCCGCACGAGGTTTGATCCAGCGCAACAGTGCGGCGAAAAGAGCGTCGGGATCGATTGGCTTGGCGAGATGATCGTTCATGCCTGCTTCGGTGCATCTTTCGCGATCACTTTCCATCACGTTCGCGGTCATGGCTATGATGGGAAGCGATTGGAATTGCGGTTTCAACCGGATCGCTCGTGTAGCAGCCAGACCATCCATCACCGGCATCTGCATGTCCATCAGGACCAGATCGTAATTGTGCTCGGATACCATCTGTACGGCGACCTGCCCGTTTTCGGCGATTTCGATCGTTAAGTGGGCAGCTTCTAATAGGCCGAGCGCGACCTCACGATTGAGTTCGTTGTCTTCGACGAGCAAGACGCGCGCGCCGCGAATTCGTCCGAGATTGGCATCCGGATCTGGCGCGGCTTCGTAGGTCTTCGAACTTTTTGCGCCGAGCACCTCGATCGCTGAATCGAACAACATGGAAGCCGTAACCGGCTTTATGAGAATGTTCGCAAACGAGTTGTCGTCGGCCTGCTTTAATACCTCTTCACGGCCGTAGGCAGTCACCATCACGAGATGCGGGCGAACGTTTAGATTTGGAAGAGCCCGAATTTGTTTGCCGGTTTCGAAGCCGTCGATACCCGGCATCTGCCAGTCCAGGAAAACAATTTCGTACGGTTTATTCGCTGCGGCAGCATCGCGCACCATTCCGATACCTTCCAAACCGGAAGGAGCTTCATCTGCCTCGAACGTCATGCTGGTCAGCATGCTGGAAAGCACGGCTCGGGCCTGCGGATTGTCGTCGACGATCAAAACCCGGCGCCCCCTGAGATCGGGCGGGGTGGTGTGCCGTCGAGCGGCCGCGCCATTGCCGAGGCGTGCGGTAAACCAGAAGGTGCTGCCCTTGCCTTCGTCGCTTTCGACGCCAACATCGCCTCCCATCAGCTGTGCAAGCCGCTTCGAGATCGCGAGCCCCAGTCCGGTCCCGCCGTGCTGGCGAGTCGTTGATGCATCCGCCTGCTCGAACGCTTGAAATAGCCTTCCCATTTGCTCTTTGGTCAGGCCGATGCCGGTGTCGCGCACCGCAAAGTAAATCAGTTGTCCTTCTTCATCTTTCTGCTGAATCCTGGCAGAGACCACAATTTAGCCGCGTTCCGTGAACTTCACCGCGTTGTTGCAGAAATTGATCAGGATTTGACCGAGGCGCAGCGGGTCGCCCTTGAGTTGCGTTGGAACCGCGGGAGCAATATCAAAAATAAGTTCCAGGCCTTTCGCGGAGGCCTTCTCAGAAATCAGATTGCCAACGTTTTCAAGCACGCGCTCCAAATCGAAGTCGATGTTTTCAACCGTCAGCTTACCCGCTTCGATTTTCGAAAAATCCAAAATGTCGTTGATGATGCCTAGCAGGTGCTGGCCGGCAAGTTGAATTTTCCTGACGTAATCGTGCTGGCGGGGATTCAGATCGGTGCGTAAAGTCAGATGCGACATCCCGATGATCGCGTTCATCGGAGTGCGGATTTCGTGGCTCATGTTGGCTAGAAAATCGGACTTGGCCTTCGTGGCTTCCTCCGCCACCTCTTTGGCTCGCCGCAATTCCTCGCCAGACGCCTCGAGCGTCTGATTGATCTTCTCCAGTTCTTGTTTGCGGACTCCCAGTTGGCGTTCCGAAGCGGCCAAGGATTCCGCCTGCGCCTTGGTCTGATCGAGAAGCTCTCGAGTAGCGATGTTGCCAGACAAGATTTCAGCGCTGAGAGCGACGGAGGGCAGCAACGAGTCCATCAAGGCTCGTTGGCGTTCGGACAATGGCGAATTCGTCGCCAGTTCAATAACGGCGGTCGTCTCGTCTTTACTTAGGACCGGGAAGAAGTGGATCTTCCCGACCGTCAGAGTTCCCATTCCCGCGGAGATTCGAACCTGATCGCCTGCCGAAGCTTCAAGCATCCGCCGTTCGACGGCTGCTTGTCCTGCAAGTCCCTCTCCGAGCGTAAATTCACTGGGACCACTGGCGTCGGTATTGGCGAACGAATTTACGCGTGAGAACTGCTTGCGACTTTCGTCTGCAATGTAGAACGCTCCGTAAATTAACGGAATCGACTGGGACAACCGCGACAAGAGAGCTTTTCCAAATGCAGGATAGTCCTGTGCGGGTTGGAGGGTCGCCAGGATCGCCGCTACTTCCGCCTTCACCCAGGCCTGTGTCTGGCGTTCGCGGGCGCCGGTCTGTAGGGTACGCAGCGCCCGCGCTATCTCGCCGATTTCATTTTTCCGATCGAGGTAGGGAATTGTTTGGTCGAGCCGCCCGTCGGCCGAATTCTGGATGCTGCCTTGCAAGGACAACAATTCATTCACCACTTCCGTTTGAACGATATAAAAAGCGGCAGCCCACGACGCCAGCAGGCCGAAGCCGATGACGAGCCAGGTTATTAATATTGCGTGGTGAGTGTTGCTGGTTAAATCGTCCGAGCGCTTGTCGATGTATGTCTGAAGTTCCCCTATTATCCCGATGTTGGCCTGGCGGGCATTTTGCAACTCCTGATTTACGGTTCCACGTAACAGATTCAACGCCTTCGTGCTCTCGCCGGCGAGCGCCGCCGCTCGGACGGGCCGGGCGTCGGATTCCGCTCGATCGAAAAGGGCGGATGCGGCGTTGATCTCGGCTGCGCGGTCGGGGCTCACTTCAAGGGCTTTCGTCATCGCCGCATGGTAGTCAGAGCGGATCTTGTCCAAGTCTCCGTCCAGCACCTGCCTTCGATCTGGGTCGGTTTCACTGACCAGCTCAAACAGAAACAACCCGTATCGGTTGGTATGCGCTCGCGCCTCCTCGACGCTTCGGAGCGCTTTAACTTGATGGTCTATCAACGCGCTATACCATTTGTCGATCAGGTTGCTTTCAAATGACGAATAGACCCCCGCCGCCAGCACCATCAACACGAGCGGAACCATAGCGATCAGCAGTTTTCGCCGCAGCCTCAGATTTGTGAGAAAGCCCATCGGAATGCGCTCCAACGGTCGCTTAGCTTAGACAGGTGAAAAGGCGTGCGCTACAAAATAAGGCGATCCGGCGTCGAACGGTCTCGCCAGTCCGGCCGACTCAACCGTGGCGAGATTATATGCGAAGTGGCTTGCAGCCTATCGTCATAAGTACCTATGCTGCTGACGCGAGAATTGCTGAAAAGGAGCGGAAACCGTGAACTCAAAGGCAAGACCTTTGGACGATCAGATTCAGAAGGATTCCCCGGTTTCCTCTCGTGAGGTCGCAGAACGAGCTCGGTTGGGAAGTGTGCGTAACGAGGGCGTGCCCTGGAAGAAGTGGGGGCCATACCTCACCGAGCGGCAGTGGGGCACGGTTCGCGAGGACTACAGCGAAGAGGGTGACGCCTGGAATTTTTTCACACATGATCACGCCCGCTCGCGCGCCTACCGCTGGGGCGAAGACGGCATCGCGGGCATTTCGGACGACAAACAACACCTCTGCTTCGCGCTCGCTTTATGGAACGGTAAGGATCCGATTCTAAAGGAGCGCCTCTTCGGATTGACGAACATTGAGGGCAATCACGGGGAGGACGTGAAGGAATACTACTTCTACCTCGACAATACGCCGACGCACTCCTACATGAAGTATCTCTACAAGTACCCGCAGGCGGCATATCCCTACGCCGATTTGGTGGAGACGAACCACCGTCGTTCGAGGAATGAAATGGAGTATGAACTCCTGGACACCGGCGTATTCAAAGATGACCGCTACTTCGACGTTTTTGTAGAGTACGCCAAGGACGGCCCGGAAGATATCCTGGTGCGGATTACTGCGGTCAATCGCGGACAGGACGCGTGCGAAATACACGTGTTGCCGACTCTTTGGTTTCGGAACGACTGGTCGAAGTGGATCGCCGAATCAAATCGAGCCGTCCGGAAACCAAATCTCAGGCAGATCGAGACACCCGCGGGCATGAGCGCGGTGGAGGCCGCTCATTCTGTGCTCGGTACGTACATCCTTCAATGCGAAGGCGAAGTGCCGTTGCTCTTCACTGAGAACGAAACAAACCACGAACGGCTTTTCCCGGGACAAAAAAACGAGAGCCCCTATGCAAAGGACGGTATCAACAACTGCATCGTGCAAGGCGATCAGGGCGCGGTGAACCCTGACAAGCACGGCACGAAGGTTGCGGCGCGCTATCGGCTGGTGGTTCCGCCCGGCCAGTCGTCAAGCGTGCGCCTGCGTCTTACCGGCCAAGCCGAGTCGGAAACAAGCGGCAAAAGAAAAACGAGCACATCGGGATTCGGTGCGGAGTTCGACAAGATCCTGACCGTCAGGCTCAGTGAGGCGGACGAATTCTACCTCTCGGTGACTCCGCCTTCGGTCTCGCCGGATGCGGCTCAAGTGATGCGCCAAGCCCTCGCGGGCATGCTTTGGAGCAAACAGTTTTACTTCTTTGACGGCGACAACTGGCTGGACGAGCACCACTCGAACCCGCTGCACACCGGATATCGGAATTCACGGAACTCAGACTGGTACCACATGTTGAACCAGGACATTATTTCCATGCCCGACAAATGGGAATACCCCTGGTACGCCGCCTGGGACTTGGCCTTCCACGCGGTCCCGCTCTCAATCGTGGATCCAGACTTCGCAAAGGAACAGATGGAGCTGATGCTTCGTTCTACTTATTTGCACCCCAACGGGCAGATGCCTGCCTACGAGTGGAACTTCAGTGACGTAAACCCGCCGGTCCACGCTTTCGCCACTCTCTTTTTGCATCGCACGGACCAGGCACTGCACGGCAAGACGGACGTGGAATTCTTGAAGCAGACATTCAACAAGCTGCTCCTGAATTTCACTTGGTGGGTGAACCGCAAGGACCGTTTCGGCAAGAACGTATTTGAGGGCGGCTTTCTCGGACTGGACAACATCGGGGTATTCGATCGCAGCGCGCCGCTTCCTACCGGCGGTCACCTGGAGCAGGCGGACGGCACAGCCTGGATGGCGCTGTTCAGCCAGAACATGATGGAGCTCGCGTGGGAGATCACCGTTCATGACCCGACGTACGAGCCCATGATCGCTAAGTTTACAGAACACTTTTATTACATCGCCTCGGCCATGAATCGGCCCGGCCAAGACGGCATGTGGGACGAGGAGGATGGCTTCTACTACGATCTGTTGCGGCTCCCCGACGGCAGCTGTCAGAGGCTCAAGGTTCGTTCCATGGTAGGACTTCTGCCACTGTGCGCCACGACGGTCAGCGAGAAGTGGACACGTGAACGGATTCCACGAACGATGGCTGCGTTTCACGAACTACTGCGCCGAATGCCGGAACTCCAGGCGACGATCCACCCGACGGGCCCGGGGCATTTCGGGGTAGAGGAAAGAGGGATCGCCGCCCTCGTCAATCCGGAACGGCTCAGGCGGATCCTCACCAAGATGCTCGACGAAAACGAATTCCTCAGCGCCTACGGCATCCGCTCATTGTCCAAGTTTCACGAGCAGCATCCGTTTCTTATAAAAGTTAGCGGCCAGGAGTATCGCGTGGACTACCTTCCGGCCGAGTCTAACACCGGGATGTTCGGGGGCAACTCTAACTGGCGGGGACCAGTCTGGATGCCGATGAACGCACTCATCATCCGGGCACTGCTGAACTTTTATTTGTACTACGGGGATAACTTCAAAATCGAATGCCCGACGGGATCGGGCAAGCTCATGAATCTGTTCGAGGTGAGCAAGGAGATCGCAGATCGGCTTGGCCGGATATTTACCCGGAACGAGCATGGCCGGCGACCCGTCTATGGCGGCACCGAGAAATTCCAGAGCGATCCCCACTGGCGCGATCACATTCTTTTCTATGAATACTTCCATGGCGACAATGGTGCCGGGCTGGGCGCCAGCCACCAGACGGGCTGGACCGGGCTTGTCGCCAAGCTCATTGAGCTCTACGGTTTCCTAGATCAAGAGCGCGGCCTGCGGGTGGGCAGGGAGGCCGCATTCACTAAGGCAGCCGACACCGTAGGGTAGAGAAGTTCAGACGACCGTTGACTATTTCTTGAGCGCTAACGAAGGTCCGCTGACTCGCCTCGCTGGCCGTAATTCGAGTTTGCTCATCGTAAAAGGGAGTCGTTGACATTCCATGCCGAACAGGCCCAAGCGGTTCTGGATCCTCATATTCCTGCTTGTATTGGCAATCTACGCTGCTGTAGTGCTACGCGGATTGACCGAGAGCACGCGGCGCTCGCTACTGCTGCGAGACGAAACCGAGACAGCGGACCGCGTGTATATTTCGATCGTCACTACAAGCGCTAACCCGGCCACTCGCGAACTAACCGCGCAAGTGAGCTTCCGTCTTGCTGGAAAAATAGCCAAAGACGAGGTTACTCCGGCCGTTGATCTGCACCTACTCATCAACAATTTCCGTGGAGAGCAGGAGTTCGAGTTCCCGAAGGGCAAGCGAATGAACCGGATCGAGGTGGTGTTTCCTCTTAACGGTGATTTGAATAAATACCCGTTGGATAGATACGACACGACTGTGCGGATTCTAGTGACCACGCCTGCGCGAAATGTGCAGCCAGAAACGCCGAAGATACCCGCAAGTATTACCCAACACACGCACCCAACGGATGAATTGGCGGTCAGCCCCAGTGCGCTGCTTCAGAATGCGCCGGTCGCACTTTCGATCTCATTATCGGCTTCCGTACCGGGCATCCGATTCCAAGGGAGTGTATCGCGGGGCAGCAGCCAAGAACCAACCGGGATCGAACTTCATCTCAGTCGAGCGAATAACGTGATTGCGGTCTCGCTGATCGTGGTGCTCATGATGACAGCCTTGTCTATGAGCTTGCTCGCGATGGCCATAAGGGCAATTACGACAGTCGAGAGAACGGACCTATTGCCGCTCTCGGTTTCAATTTCTCTGATTTTCGGATTGCCGGCCCTTCGCAATATTCAGCCGGGTGTTCCGCCCGTGGGAGCGCTGGTGGACTATGTGACGTTCATCTGGGCGGAATTGATCGTTGCGGCGTCCGCCGTCATCATCGTGTGGACTTGGCTGCTGCGGACGAGGCCTAAATCGTAGTCCCTGCCCGGACAGAATCCTTTTCTACAATCAAGACATGGGCCGCCCTGAATTTTGGGAGCGAGCGGATTCGCCGCTACGGGAATTTTTGCTCGCTTCGATTTGAGCGTTGATTTCCGCCGAGTTGCTTGACTATACTCCCGGTCGAATAACAGCAATCTGCACTCTTTCCGGCTGATCTGGAACCGGCCATTTCAAAGAAATCGGATTCCAGCCCGAGCAGTGGATCAACTTTCAGAGCCGTCGCACGCGCTTCAGTGAAGACCGGAACGCTTACAAAAAGCTTGGTGGACTCCTAGTGCCGCGCGCCGGGTCGTGGTCGATCGGACGGTTCTGCCGTTCGCAACACATCGGCTGGCGTGAACGCTCGGATGGTGGATGACGGGAATTTCGAAATAGCGAACTTGCCGGGCGAGTACGCTGCACGGAAAATTGAAGTCTCGCGACTGGTGTGTCGCACCGAGGTGTCCCAATGAAAAATGCCGAATATTTCCTTTCGATTCTGTTGAGCGCGAGCCTGCTATTCGCGCCGCTCACGCTGGAAGGGTGCAGTAAGCCGACCTCCGGATCTCCCGCGCCCGCCTCATCCGGGCAGCAAGCGGCTACCACATCGGCGCAACAGTCGCAGCAGGTTCCTGCCACGACTCAAGCGAATCCTACGCCTGACGAGCTGTATCAATTGGTGGCGCCGATCGCGCTCTTTCCCGACAATCTCGTCGCCCTGGTTCTCGCCGCCTCCACATATCCAGATCAGGTAACCGCCGCAAACACTTGGCTCGGGCAGAACGCCAACCTGAAAGGCGACGCGCTGAATAACGCCGTCGATGCTCAGTCGTGGGACAACAGCGTCAAAGGTCTCACTCAATTTCCGGACGTGGTGACCCAGATGGCGACGAATCTTTCCTGGACGGCGGCGCTCGGCGACGCGTACGTGAACACGCCTCAGGACGTAATGAACGCCGTGCAGGTGATGCGCCAGCGCGCTCAGCAGTCGGGCAATCTGAAGAGCAACGACAAACAGACCGTTTCCACTCAGCCGCCACCGGCGACTCCTCCTCCAGCGCCGGCGGCGCCTGTGATCGTTCAAGCTCCGCCGCAGACGATCATCATTCAGCCCGCGCAACCCACGATCGTTTACGTTCCCACGTATAACCCGACTGTCGTGTACGGCGCGCCCGTGCCGCCGTATCCCGGTTATTCGACCGGCGATATGGTCGCGGTGGGACTTATTTCCTTCGGGCTTGGAATCGCCGTAGGTGCGGCAATCGCGAACAACAATCATTGCTGCGGTTGGGGCTACAACTCGTGGGGATGCGGCTGGCACAGCTCGACGGTGGTGTACAACCGCAACGTCTACGTCTCGCACTCCACGACGGTCGTCAACCGAAACAACTACTACAGCCATAACAACGTGAATGTGAACAACGTAAATCGGAACAACGTCAACGTAAACAACGTGAATCGCAACAACGTGAACGTGAATAACGTCAACCACAACAATGTGAACGCCAACAACGTAAATCGGAACAATGTCAATGCAGAGAACCGGACTAACAATTTTACGACGCCGAATTTCAGCCAAAGCCGTAATCAGCCGCAGTTCGCTAATACGCGCGCCACGCCCACGAACAGCCATGCCGGCCAGAACAATCTCAGCGGGCAAAATCGGGCGACGCCGAACCAGGGCCGGCAGCCAAGTGCGCCGGCTCAGCGCGATGCAGCGCGCGGTTATGGCGGCCAACAGGGTAGCCATGGGACGAGCAACAGCGCGTTCAGCAATTACGGCGGTGGCGGAAATACGCGAACGAATAGCGCGCGAGGAGCACAAAGTCTGTCGAGTGAACATGCCCGGCCCGCTCCCCAACGTAGTGGCGGCCGTCACAAGTAGCGTCAGCTTGGTCGTTGCATGGTTGATCCCGATTTCAGGAGAGAGCCTTATGGCATTCGTATTCGAAGTTCCCAAGTCCGTGGTTCGCAGCACGCGCCGCATCCTTTTGCTCGCGATCCCGTCGATCCTCGCAGTTGCGGGAATCGGAAGCTTTTTGAGCCCGCATACGGCGCTCGCCCAGCAGGCGAATGAGAAGACTTTCGCGTCGCCGGGTGAGGCGGTGCTCGCGCTCTATGACGCGGCCAAAACTAATAACGACGCTGAAATCAGCCAGCTCTTTGGGTCGAACGCGCAGTCTATTTCGCGTACGGGTGACGATGTGGCGGACAGGAAAATGGCCGCGGAGTTTGTCACCCGTTACGACCAGATGCACCGTGTAGTCCAGGAACCGGACGGCACCGTGACGCTCTACGTCGGCGCGGAAAACTGGCCATTGCCAATTCCCATCACGAAGAACAGCAGCGGCACGTGGTATTTCGACACCACGGCGGGCAAGACCGAGATCCTACAGCGCCGCGTGGGCACGAACGAGAATGACGCCATCGAAATTTTGTACGGCCTGGTTGGTGCGCAAAAGGATTACGCCTCTGACGCTCGCGACGGCGGCGCCACGAAACAGTTCGCGCAGAAATTTCTCAGCGATGACGGCAAGCAAAACGGTCTCTACTGGAAGACGAACGACAACGATCCTCCCAGCCCGATTGGCCCACTCCTGGTGGAAGCGGCTAGCCAGGGTTATACCTCGACGCAGCAGGGAAAAGCATCGCCCTTCCACGGTTACTACTTCCGGATTCTCACGAAGCAAGGTGCTGGGGCGAAAGGCGGGACGCTCGACTACATCGTTGACGGGAAAATGACTCGCGGGTTCGCGTTTGTGGCTTATCCCGCTCAGTATCGGAACTCCGGTGTGATGACCTTCATCGTGGACAAAGACGGCGTGGTCTACGAGAAGGACCTCGGAGCGCAAACCGAGCAACTGGCTGCTGCGATGGATTCCTACAACCCGGACAACACCTGGGACCGAGTGGACTAGCTAAGCGGGCGAGCCGCCTCATCGATCAAAACTCACCTCTGGCCGCTCGATGCGTACCCGAACCTCGGTCCGGCGGAGTGACTCTACTTTGATCCCATAGGCGGGAACGGTTTCAGCAGCTTAACCATTGCCGCATCGATCTGTTTGTCTGCGGTCTGCATCACGTGCTGCGGGTCCTTCACCTTCGTGGAAAGCTGCCCAATCCAGATTGATTTTTTGGTTCCTGCGTCTTCGATCGTCACGCGAATACCTGCGAGCACTGATACCCACGCGTCCGATGCGTTCATCGGCGTCCCGAAGGCCGGTTGATCAATCGCATTGGGGTCGGCAATATTGCGCGACAAATCGGGCACGGCCGAAATGTCCGATTTCGTCATGCCGCCCGCTTCGTAGCTGATCAGGAAATCCGGATTCTGGGCGTCCAATATGAATCCTTTCGCGACCAGCTGTTTGGTGATGGACCTTTTTATGGACTCCGCAATCGACTTTTGATCTTCGGGCACCTGGCGAGTGAGCAGGTAGTTCTTCGCCCACGCGTAGCGTTTGTAGTGCTGGAAGTCGATCGATTTGTCGAAACTGTATTTCACCTTTTGTGCTTGCACGGGTGCCGCGGAGAATATCGACACAACGAGAGCTGCCAACGCCAAAGTCTTGAAACGCAATCTCATCAAGTGTTTGACCCCTTTTGTATCGTACGTTCCTTACCGTCGCTGACTGGGAATCGCCTGAAACTTGCTTCACAATCGGATGCGCCAGTTTCGAAGTCAACTCGATCGCTTAGTTGAATATCACAACGAGCAGCGCGACCGGAATCAAGAACAGCAGGCCCTTAAAGATCGTCTCCTTTACGAAGGTTTCAGTCGCGTTCATGTGGATTTCTCCCTCCGTGCCGACGCCAGCGTCCGGCGATTCCTCGTTAGAATGACCAGCCGATCGCCGAGCTGAGGCCGAGTTCGTTGTTCTTTGCGGTGGTGGGTGGGCGGCTATCGTAGTTGTCCCAGAACGAAAACGTGAAATGGAAATTGTTCGTCAGTTTAATCACCAGAGAATTCGTCGTGGTCATACGAACGCGGCCGGAATCGGAAAGGCCGGGGAAGACAAGTATTTGTGAGTGGATTTCGCCAACCTTGAACCGGTACGAATCGTAGCCCATGCCAAGCAGGCCCTCGGCGTTGCTACCCGAGGGCTGGCCGACCGTAGAAAAATTCTCTTGCGTGAACACAGCGCCCGCAATCCAACGGAAATCGGTGGTTCCCGTCCTGCGAATGAAACGCCCGTAACCGCCGCCGGCCGTGGTGCGAAGATTCAGGTCCTGCTGGCTGCTGTGCAGGAAGTCAACCAAACCGCCAACATAAGAATTGCGGCCTAAAAATTTTTCGCCGGAGAACGAGATATCGTTGCGGTTGGTTTTGGTGCCGCCATTCTGGTCGCCGAATGAAGTTCCGAGGGCCGCGGAAGCCATCCATCCCGCCGTCATGTACGAAGCGTTCATGTCGGTGTTCGCTGCGATCTGCCCGTTGCCGCTGGTGAAGCTCGTGCCGGCGTCGATGCTGCCCTGAAGCTGGCGAAACCACGAGGATTTTTGTCTATCGATCTGTACTACTTCCGGCGGCGGAACCTTCAGGCTCTGATCGCCGTTTAGAATCGTTACGTTCTCGCCGGTCTCTCCGGTGCCGGGAAGCCGCTCGAGCTGGCCGGTGACATGTTTTCCGTTTGATAGGGTAATTAAATACATTGCGGTGCTCTTCACGTTTTGCACCTGCGACCAATCCACCGCCAGATTGCTGGACGCGTAATCGGTTTCGATATACAAGATGCCGCTTTGCAGCCGCTTTACTTCGCCCGTAAAACGGTCGCCATTCTTCATCGTGACCACGTCGCCGCGAAGGGTCTTGCCGCTTGCGATTGTCCCCGCTCCCAGCATCAGCATAAGCATTAGAAAAATGCGGAAAGTTGCCAGATTACGACTGGCGAAAGATGCCATAACGATCCTCCGAGAATGCGACGCTGCGGCACAGCAAAGAAACGACGCGGGCCTAACCTTTTACCCAACCGCGATTCGCCGAAGCCCGCCGAGAATACTATGCCGCTTGCTCGGAAGATTCGCGAAACGTTTCCCATACGGTTTCGCGTCGCGACGGCCGCAGAGAAAAGCGGGTTCCGCGCTCAAAAAAGACGGCTCGTCGTGGAGGGCGTCGTGCTAGCCTACGTGCGTTGCAGCCGCCGAGCGGATAGTCCGTGAAAAATCCACCTAACTCGAAATCAAGCCTCCGCGGGTCCCCCGTGGAGGCGAAGCCGTCCGGCCTTTACCACGGATTCGTGTGGGCGGGTCTGGCGATCATTCTTGCGATTGGGCTGCTTGCGTGGAAATTCATGCCGCGCGCGGCTTCCCAGGCGTCCAACGTGGCGCCGCCCTCCCGGATGCCAGGCCCGACGTTCCAGCCGACCATCGAAAGCAAATTTCCGGCTCCGCCCAACGCTCCTGCAGGAATGGCCTGGATTCCGGGCGGAGAATTCTCGATGGGCGCCCAGCAGAACGATTCTTTAAACGATGTTGGCATGCAGGCTACGGTCGATTCGCGTCCGATCCACCGCGTGTACGTCGATGGCTTCTGGATGGACAAGACGGACGTCACGAATGCTGAATTCGCGCGTTTCGTGAAAGCTACGAACTACGTCACCGTGGCGGAGCGCAAGCCGAACGCTAAGGATTTTCCAGACGCGCCGCCCGAGAATCTGGTCGCTGGCGCAGTCGTGTTCTCTCCACCCGATCACATGGTTTCGCTCGACGATCATTTTCAGTGGTGGTCGTACGTGCATGGAGCGAACTGGCGCCATCCCGAGGGCCCGCAATCCTCTTTGAAGGGCCGCGACAATTTCCCCGTCGTTGACGTAGCGTACGAAGACGCCCAGGCCTACGCAAAATGGGCCGGCAAGCGCCTTCCCACGGAAGCTGAATGGGAATTCGCGGCGCGCGGCGGTTTGTCCGGCAAGCTGTATCCGTGGGGCGATGAATTCCGGCCCGGCGGAAAGTGGATGGCCAACACGCATCAAGGGCAGTTTCCGGTGAAGGACACCGGCGACGACGGCCATATCGGCATCAGCGAAGTTGCGATCTTCCCGCCGAATGGTTATGGCCTCTACGATATGGCGGGAAACGTCTGGCAGTGGACTTCCGACTGGTATCGCCCGGACTACTACGCTCGGCTCATGGCCGCCGGCAGCACGGTAAAAAATCCCACGGGTCCCAGCTCAGCATATGATCCCGGTGAGCCGAACGAGCCCAAAAGAGTTCAGCGCGGCGGTTCGTTTCTCTGCACCGACCAATACTGTTCGCGCTACATGGTGGGCACACGCGGCAAGGGCGAAGTCAGCACAGGAACCAACCACCTCGGCTTTCGCTGCGTCGTCCCGGTCACTCCCAAAGAACCACAAACGGGGAACTAACCGTTTCCGTTTTTCTGCTCGTTTCTGGAAGTACGGCGCCACTCATTGGGGGAAGCCTAACAATCCGTGCGATTCGTACTTCTTTTTGCCTGCATATGCGCATTCGTGCCCCGTGCGCAAGCGCAAGACCTCACTCCCCGCGCCTACATCATCACGCCCATCCACTCCAACGCCATCGTGCTCAGCTATTCCTTCGAAACTGGCGGCATTCTGATCAATCCCACGCTGCCGATCTCCAACGCAAAGGGAACCCTGCACGTTCCTACGGCCAGCTATTCGCATTCATTGGATTTCTTTGGCCGCACTGCGAACCTGACCGCCGTGTTGCCGTACGTGGTCGGACATTTCAAGGCAAACGTGAACGGCACACCGCAAGCTGTATATCGCTCAGGGCTTTATGATTCCTTGTTTCGCTTTTCCGTTAACTTGAAGGGCGGTCCGGCAATGGATCTGCGGCAGTATGTTGGCTGGAAACAGACGTTGCTTGTCGGCGCGAGTGTTACGGTCACCGCTCCCACGGGGCAGTACGATCCGATGCTCCTCGTGAATCTAGGAACGAACCGTTGGTCCATCAAACCGGAAGTGGGATTATCGCGCCGCTGGAACAATTGGGTCGCGGATTTTTACGGCGGCGTGTGGCTCTTCACGGAAAACCCCGAATTCTATTCGCACAACGCCATGTATCCGGGAGTCAACACGCAATCGCAGAATCCACTCGGAGCGCTGGAAGGCCACCTCAGCTATGACCTGAAGCCGCGCCTCTGGGTTTCTCTTGATGCCAACTACTGGTACGGCGGCAAGGTCTACCGGAACGGGAACGTAGCAGTCGGAACTCTGGAGTCGAACTCGCGAGTCGGCGTCACCGCTTCCGTCCCACTGCACAAGCATCAATCCTTTAAATTCAGTTATAGCTACGGAGCGGTCGTGCGCGTGGGCGGGAACTATAGCGATCTATCGGTGGGCTGGCAGTATTCCTGGGTCGGTCGGCCGGACTAAACTCCACATCCCGCCGTTCGGGATGGATGTTTCACGTTTTGCACGCGCCTAAACGAAAAAGCGATGCTCTACCGTCGAAGGCCCGGCAGGGCATCGCCTTCCGCGATTTCAAGTTACCCGCGGCTACTGCTGGTCCTGAACTAGCGGGAACTGCCCGGTCAGCTGAAGGTCAATCATTTGCTGCAGGCGCCGCTCGATTTGATAGAACGTCGCTACCTTTTTCCCCGGTAGAACGGCCGCGAACTTCGGGATGTAACTGACGCGCAGTTGCGCCACGCGCTCGTCCGCTCCCAAGGCGCGTTTGGTCAAGTCGAGTGCCTGTGCGTCGGTGATCGATCCAAACGAATTCGCGTACTCTTTGATCACGGCGTATTTGTCATTATTGATTTTCACGAGATCGGCTGTGTATTGGTCGTACACTGGCCAGAATTTCGTCGCCTCTGAGTCCGTCAGTTTCAGGTTCACCGCCACGAGCTGCTTCTTCTTCGATCCGATATCTTTGCGCAGCAGAGCTATGTCCTGATCCTCGAGCGCCTGGGAACTCTGGCCGGACGAAGTCCCGGCCTGAGCGTCTCCAGTGGCTTGCGCTTGCGTGACGCCGGCCGGAATGAAAAGCGCGCCCAGCACTAGAATTCCAGTCCATCGTGTAATTTTCATAAAGGATCTCCTTTTCGCAGTCCACAGCAGGGTAGTCCCCACGTCTTCGTCTTCCAATCGGAGCGCAGAAGTTAGCACGTATTAAAGTCTTTTACGACGCAAGAAATCGTGACGCCACTCAAGCCATCCTTCGAAGCCGCCGTCTATCGTCCGGCCCGGAGGAGACCACTGCAGCGCCTTCGACTCTCCGGTCGATCTGTTTTTTATTCCGCCGTGATGTATTGAAAGACCAATACAAAGTTAAGTTCTTCGTGTGGTGCGGGCGCGGCTACTGGAAGTTGGAGAGGAGGACGACGTCAGACGTGGTGGTGCCGCGGGCTACGTAGAGGGTTTTGCCGTCGTGGGACCAGGCGAAGCTGAAGATGTGGTCAGAGGTGAAATGGGTGACCTGGCGGGGCGGGCCGCCGGCGAGCGGCTGTTCCCAGATGTTGGATGCGCCTTTGTGGGTCTGCACGAACTGAAGGGATTTTTGATCGGGCGACCAACGAACTTCCCGCGCGTCCGGGGGAGCCCGGAAGACTTGAATCACCTTGCCATCATCAGCGGAGAGCACCTGGAGCTGCGGAACGGACGCGGCGTTGGGATCGGCTGCAGGCACCTGAGTGCCGCACGCGATGAGCTTGGCATCCGGCGAAATGGCGCAGTTTACACCGCCGGGGAAGCTCGCAATTTTCGCAGGAGTTCCGCCGTCGATGGGGACCCGGAGAACAAACGTGCCGGTCGGATCGACGGTCAGCGCCCAGGTGCCATCGGGCGAGCAATCCGAGAACATGGAATCGTCCGTAAGCTTCAGGGGATTCGAGCCATCGGCGTTGGTGCGGAGTAAGTGAGAGCCGGACTCGTCGAAGGAATTCGCGAGAAGGTAGCGGTCGCCGCAACTGGAAATCGAGGTCAGAGCGCGAAGGTTGGGCAGAGGCGTTTTGCGTTCGCTGCCATCGGCATTCATCACAACCAAGTCGCTGCCGCGGCTGCGTAGAAGAATCTTGCCGGAGGGGCCCGCGCCGACGGCATTGTCCGCAGTTTCTCCTGAGCTGATTTGCACGGCCTTCGTAGTATCTCCGCCGGGCACCACAAAGGTGTGCGAATCCAGGCGCCGCTCCACGCCGACCACCATTTTGCCATCTGAAGTACGGCTCAACGGCGGGCCGTAGTCCGAGAGGTCGTTCGTGAAGCGACGGCGCTCGCCACCGGCCCGTGGAACCAGGAAAAGTTGAGCGCGGTTTTCCGCCAGCAGGGCTATGGGAACCAGCACGTCGATGCCATCGCGCATCCAAATCGGGCGACCGAGCGCTTCGCGGCCGGAAAAAACCGTCGAGACTGTTCCGTCGGCCACCTGGATGGACGTCAACTGCCACGGATTTTTGAGGGCACCCTCAAGGAATTCACCGACCAGTGTTTTTCCGTCCGGCGACCAGGACACACCAAACAGAAAGTTAGAAACTCCGCGCACGGAAGCCACCAGGCGATTGCCGCCACCGTCTGCGTCGGCGATGCGAACTTCGGTGACGTTCTTTTCCGGAACGCCGCGCATGAAGGAAAACTGTTTTCCGTCGGGAGAGAAGCTGACGACCGAATCGATGTCTTGCAAGATCTGGTGCGGCTCGCCGCCAAGGACGGGCATCACGTAGAGAGCGTTGTACAGGACATTGGTTTTGTCAGAGCGCGTGAAATAAATGTAGTTGCCGTCGGGCGAAAAGGTGACGCCATTGAAAAAAACTTCATCGGGAGCGAGGACCTGGACGTCGCTCTTGGTGGGCACGTTGCGGACCCAGAGGCTCTGGTCGCCGCCGTCGACGAGGACGTAGACGATGTAGCGGCCATCGGGCGAGATGGCGACGTTGCTGGCTTTGCCGTTGTCGGTGAGTTTGGTGATCTGCATATTTTGAAGATTGAGTTCTTTGGGTTTGTTGAGGAATTTGTAGCCCACGAAAGCTGCGGCGAGAACTACCAGCGCGGCGATAGCGAGACCGATCGCGAGGGCTTTGCTTTTCGGAGGTGGCGCGATCGCGGTGCCGGTGGAAGGTTGAAATTGTGCCGGAGCGACTAGGGTCGCGCCTGTGGTCGGATTTAGCCTGACGGAGGAGCCGGAACCGGGCTGGGAACTCTGTGCTGAATTGGGCTCGGCGGCCGTTGGGCCGGTGTCGGGTGCCGCGGCGAACGGGCCGCTCGCGACATTCACGCGGCCGGAGCTAGTGTCGCGCTTCAGGCGCTTCAAATCCGTGCGCATGTCCGCGGCGCTCTGGTAGCGCAGGTCGCGGTCTTTCTCCATGGCCTTTGCGACGACCTGTTCGAACTCGCGTGGAAGTGAAGCGTTGAAGCGCACGGGCGCGGGCGGAACTTTGTGCAAGATCGCGTCGGAGATGATGCCGGAAGTTTCGCCCTGGAAGGGCAGCATCCGCGTGGACATTTCGTAGAGCACGACGCCAAAAGAAAAAAGATCGGTGCGCGCGTCGAGCGGCTTGCCGAGCACTTGCTCGGGCGACATGTAAGTGACCGTGCCCATGGCTGTGCCAGGACTGGTGAGCTGCGCCGTGTCGACGCCGACCGTGGCCATGGTAGCGGATTTGTCGCCGCCAGCCTTTGCCGCCACGACTTTCGCGAGGCCGAAGTCCAGAATCTTCGCGTGGCCGCGCTTTGTGACGAAAATATTGGCCGGCTTAATGTCGCGGTGGACGATGCCGTCGGAGTGGGCGGCGTCGAGCGCGTCGGCGATCTGGATGGCGAGGTCGAGCAGCGTCTCGAGTTCGAGCTGCGGGCCCGCGATGAGGTGCTTGAGCGTCTGGCCGTCGAGAAATTCCATGGCGATGAAGGCTTGGCCGTCCTGCTCGCCGATATCGTAAATGGTGCAGATGTTCGGGTGGTTCAGCGCTGAGGCCGCCTGGGCTTCGCGTTCGAAGCGGGCGAGCGAGAGCGGGTCTTTCGAGACCGCGTCGGGAAGGAATTTCAGCGCGACGAAGCGCTTGAGGCGCGTGTCTTCGGCTTTATAGACGACACCCATGCCGCCACCGCCAAGTTTTTCGACGATCCGGTAATGCGAGATTGTTTGACCGATCAGAGAGGCGGGGTCCGGCATGTGCGGCTGATGATAAAAGTCGCTTGGAGTGAAGTCAATCAACCGGAACGACGTTGTGTTAGAGGCGCGATGGAGCGAGTTGACAGCGCGTCGCGGTGGTTGGAAGCAACGTAGGCGATTGTAAAAAGATTCGGGCGGCACAATCCAATGGTCGATGCTGAGCGTACAAGCGACGGACGGCTCCCCCTGCATGAACCGGACATTGGGAATTTAACCTAACACCACGTCTAGTCGTTTTTTGGGAACGGCTGGGCGCAAACGAACCAAACCAAATTGCAAAAAATCGAACGCTACGGGTGTGCCAAGGAGCATTTATGGAAAACGAGAAGAAGGCAGAAGGGTTGCGGCAAACGTCCGACCGGCGCGGCTTCGTCAAGTCCGTGGGAATGGGCGCGGCGGCGATTGCAGGAGCTGTGATGGTGGGCGGGCGGCTGGGAGTGCTGGACAAAATTCCTGGCATCAACAAGACCGGACTGATTCAAGCGGCGGTGAAAGCGGGATCGATCACGGACGTGGACATTCTGAATTTCGCGCTGAACCTGGAATATCTCGAAGCGGAATTCTACACGATGGCTACAACGGGGCAGACGCTCGTGCAGCGCGGGTTCACTCTGACGGGAACGGGGAAGTCGGGCCCCACCCTCGGTGGCAAGAAAGTGAACTTTCTTTCATCGCTTGCGAGTACGGACAAGACCGGACATCTCGTTGCGATCATGAACGAGATTGCATACGACGAACAGCAGCACGTCCATCTGCTTCGCGGCGCACTGGGTGCCGATGCTGTTGCGAAGCCGACGATCAACCTCGACGCGCTGGGAACTGGCTTCGAAGGTTTTCAGCATGCCACGGCGCTCGCTCGAGCGTTTGAAGACACGGGCGTCTCAGCGTACGGCGGCGCGGCTCCGCTCATTTCGAGCAAGGAATATCTCGGAGTGGCTGCGCAAATCGCGTTGACTGAGGCGTACCACGCAGGAAACTTGCGTCTGGTAAGCGCGGTGAATCACGACACGTTTATTTTTCAGACGGACAAGAATGACCGAACCCCGCCACCGGTGGGCAAGGATTACTTCGACGTGGACGCGCAGGCACTCGCAGTTGTGCGCGATCCCGGGCAGGTCCTCGCCATCGTGTACGGGAACAGCACTCCGGGAGCGTCGAGCGGCGGATTCTTCCCCGACGGCGTGAACGGGATCATCAACAGCGTGACTTCGTAGCCGGAGTGGAAGGATGCGAAGCGCGTCGCCGCCGAAGGGACGGCGACGCGCTTCTGTTTTGTGGCCGGCTGTGTAAGCCGGGCGGACGCTTCGTTAGGCGGCGACGGCCGGGCGGCCTGGAGCCAGATCGAAGCGATCGAGGTTCATCACTTTCGTCCAGGCGTTAACGAAGTCCTGGACGAACTTTTTGTGGGCGTCGGTACTGCCATAGACTTCGGACAGAGCGCGGAGTTGGGCGTTCGAGCCGAAGATGAGATCGGCGCGAGTTGCCGTCCAACGAACATCACCGGATTTGCGGTCGCGCCCTTCGAACTTATCGTTCGCATCGGAGGTCGCCTTCCACACCGTCTCCATGTCGAGCAAGTTGATGAAGAAGTCGTTGGTCAACGACTCCGGTTTGTTGGTGAAGACGCCGACCTTGGTATGACCGACGTTGGTATTCAGCACGCGTAGGCCACCGACGAGCACGGTGAGTTCGGGAGCGGTGAGCGTGAGGAGTTGCGCTTTGTCGAGCAGCTCGACTTCGGCGGTTCCGTCGGTCTTTCCGTTGAAATAGGAGCGGAAGCCGTCCGCGGCCGGTTCGAGCACCGAGAAAGATTCAACGTCGGTTTGCTGCTGTGAAGCGTCCATGCGACCCGGCGAGAAGGGAACTGTGACGGAGACGCCTGCGTTTTTCGCGGCCTTTTCGACGCCTGCGTTGCCTGCGAGGACGATCAAGTCGGCCAGCGAGATTTTCTTTCCGCCCGCTTGCGATTTGTTGAAGTCACCCTGGATCTTTTCGAGTGCGCTCAACACCTTTTGGAGCTTCTCCGGTTCGTTGACCTTCCAGTCTTTTTGCGGAGCGAGCCGGATGCGCGCGCCGTTCGCGCCGCCGCGCTTGTCGGAGCCACGGTAGGACGAAGCTGATGCCCACGCAGTGAAGATGAGTTGCGAGACCGTCAGGCCGGAGGCATTGATTTTTTCTTTCAACGCGGCGACGTCCTTGTCATCGACCAACGGATGATTCACCGCCGGGATTGGATCCTGCCACAGCAACTCTTCTTTCGGGACTTCCGGACCGAGGTAACGCGCACGCGGACCCATATCGCGATGCGTGAGCTTGAACCACGCGCGGGCGAAAGCGTCGGCAAGTTGTTCGGGATGCTCGTAGAAGCGTCGCGAGATTTTTTCGTAGATCGGATCGACGCGCAGCGACAGGTCGGTGGTGAGCATCGCGGGCGCATGATGTTTTGACGGATTGTGAGCGTCGGGAATCGTACCCGCGCCTGCGTTACCCTTCGGCTTCCACTGGTGTGCGCCGCCGGGGCTCTTGGTGAGTTCCCAGTCGTACTTGAAGAGGTTGTCGAAAAAGTCGTTGCTCCATTTTGTGGGCGTGGTGGTCCAGGTGACTTCGAGGCCGCTGGTGATCGCGTCGCCTGCGATGCCGGTGGCGTACGCGCTCGACCAACCGAGACCCTGCTCTTCGATTGCCGAGCCTTCGGGTTCTTTGCCGAGGTGAGTGCCGGCGTGGGCGCCGTGGGTCTTGCCGAACGTGTGACCGCCGGCGATCAGCGCGACGGTTTCTTCATCGTTCATCGCCATGCGTGCGAACGTTTCGCGGATGTCTTTCGCGGCTTTCAGCGGATCGGGCACGCCTTCGGGGCCTTCGGGGTTTACGTAGATGAGGCCCATCGTGGTTGCGCCGAATGGCTTGGCGAGATCGCGCTCGCCGGAGTAGCGCTTGTCGGTTCCCATCCAGGTGGATTCGTGGCCCCAGTTGACGTCGAGGTCCGGTTCCCAAACGTCGGGACGGCCGCCGGCGAACCCGAAAGTTTTGAAGCCCATGGTTTCGAGGGCGACGTTGCCGGCGAGGATCATCAAGTCGGCCCAGGAGATTTTCTTGCCGTACTTTTGCTTGATAGGCCAGAGCAGGCGGCGCGCGCGATCGAGGTTCACGTTGTCAGGCCAGCTGTTGAGCGGAGCGAAACGCTGCTGACCGCGGCCGCCGCCTCCTCGACCGTCAAACGTGCGGTAGGTGCCGGCGCTGTGCCAAGCCATGCGAATGAAAAGGGGACCGTAGTGGCCGAAGTCGGCAGGCCACCAGTCCTGTGAGTCGGTCATGAGTGCGGCGAGATCTTTTTTGAGGGCGGGGTAGTCGAGGCTCTTGAATTCTTCCGCGTAGCTGAAATTTTTGCCCATGGGATCGGACAGAGACGAGTGCTGGTGCAGCAGATTCAGATTCAGGTGGTTCGGCCACCAATCGCGATTGGTTCGGGCTGGGCTGCCGCCATGTGGGAACGGGCACTTCGCTTCGGCTGACATTCGTTCTCTCCTCAGAGTTTCGATTCGGCGTTGAGACCGGTGAAAATCCGCGCAGCGATCTCAACGAAGGTAAAGTAGCATCGTATTAGGAGATAGTTCCAATACCTAAATCGCATTCTAGGTATAGGCATACCCTATGGAAATTAACCAGCTACGCTACGTATGCGCGATCGCGGACACGGGAAATTTCAGCCGGGCGGCGGAGCGATGCCAGGTGGCGCAGCCGTCGCTTTCACAACAGGTTTTGAAACTCGAAGAAGATTTGGGCGTGAAGCTGTTTGACCGCCTGGGACGCAGCATTCGCCTGACGGAAGCCGGGCGTGCATTCATTCCTCACGCGCGCGCGATTCTGGAGCAGATGGAGGTGGCGCGGTCGAGCGTCGCCGATAAAAACGCAGATCTTCGCGGCAGCGTTACCGTGGGGGTGATTCCCACTGTCGCGCCGTACCTGATGCCAGGTTACACGGCGGTGTTTGCGAAGAAATATCCCGACGCGAAGCTGCGGATCATTGAAGAGACGACGTCGGTGTTGGTGGAAGGGCTGCGCGACCTTTCTATTGATGTGGCGATTCTTGCGCTGCCGTTACGGCATAAGGACCTGGAGCTTTTTCCGATTCGGACGGAGCCGCTGTTTGCGGTGTTAAAGAAGAACGATCCGCGCGCGTTGGCGGAATCGCTTTCGCTGAAGGAATTGCGCGGCGAGGCGTTTGTGATGCTGCGCGACGGGCACTGCTTTCGAGACTTAAGTATCGATACGTGCGCGAGGGCGCGCGTGACGCCGAATATTGCGTTCGAGAGTGGGCAGTTCAGCAGCTTGCTTGGTATGGTGGCGGCGGGCGTGGGCGTGTCGCTGATTCCGGAAATGGCGATCGATCGCAACGTCGGCTGCCGCTACGTGCGCATCAGCGATACGAAAGCTACGCGGACGATTGTGGCCGCTGTAGTGCGCGGGCGTAGTTTCAACCGCGTGCAACAGGCGTTCGTTACGGGGATTCGCGGTGGCGAGGAAGAGGCGCACATCACGAACACGCCGCCAGAGAAGCGGTTCAGGCGAACTCAATAAGCAGCGCGACTGCTTTTTGATTCGCTTTTGGGAATAATTAGTGCTGGTTCGAAAGTAGATTCGAATTGATGAACGTCACGACGGACGCAGTTTCATTCGCGGCGCGGCGGGTGACGGTCGATTGGATGCCAGCTTTGCCCGCTCCCCATCCGAAATTGCGAACGTCGTACTGCGTAGACGGGAGCACGGCCTGGTTGATTCCAGGAATATCTGTAACGTGCAGAAGCGTCATGGTGCGTTGAGTTTCGGTATGGCAGCTTATGCAGTCCGTATTGAAGAAGAAGCTTTTCTGGGGATCGGCGATGGTGTCGAGAATTTGCTTGGTTTGATCGGCAGGAGGCGCGGTAGCAGCGAAGACGGTCGACGTTGAAACGCCCTTCCGCTGCGTAACCGGTAGGCCCGTCGGCGACGCCGCCGCGTTTCTGCATGTGATCGGATTCAAATTGTTCGTGGCAGGTTCAGGAACGACGCGCGGTGTTGCGCTGGCGGGATTCAGCATTTGGGCGAATTGCGCTCCATCGAGAGTGGGGCCATGCACGGGATCAAATCCGCCGTTGGGCAATCCGGGATCGACCCCGGGTGGTAAATTCGTCATCGACAAGAAAATCCAGGGAGATGTGGCGCCGGCAGGTAGTCCGGCGATCGCCATCGAATCAAGTCTTTGCGCGGAAATATGGGATTCGAGGAACGCTAACATCGCGTTACGAACGGCGTTTGCCGTGGTAGGGTCGGCCAATCCGGGATGGACACCAAGAGGAGCGCCATTCGTAGACACGGCGTTCCCACCAAGCTGTCCGTTCGCGAGTTTTGTGCGCAGCGCAGCGGCGTCTGCGACGATTGAACGGAAGGCGGCCATGTCAGCCACTGGGCGCTGCAGACATGCCCCGGGTTGCAAAGATGGATCGTCTTTCGGCGTAGTAAAGTCGAAAATTAAATGGCCAGCGACGTCCAGCGGCTTCGGGCTTCCATCGGGATTCTTGACGATAGGCTGGATGATCAGGCGGATCTCGGGGAGCTGGCCGTACTGCGCAGCGATTTCTTTTGAGAGGCCCGGCGCGCCCGCGTCAATGCGCACGCCCGCGACAAACCAGGCATCAATGGCGCGCGCTTCCTGCGGCAAGCTGATTTGGCTCGACGTGCCAGCGACTTGAGTCACGGAGCTATCCGCGATCGCGACGAACCGCTGAAACACGGTGTCCGTCCAGACGGGACCACCCGACGCAGTGATGTCTTTGACCGCGATGAGGTTCGCCAGGTCCGCGGCGGTGGTCGGTGCCGGGAATAACCACGACACATCGTTCGCGGAGAGCGGTGCAATCGATTGAGCCGGCGTCGTCGCGCTCGTCGTTTGTGAAGGCGGTGTGTTCGTCGCGGATTTCGTATGGCAGCCTACAGTGAAGACGACGAAACCAAGAGCAACTAGCTTCAGCCGCGACGAAGCGCGCGATACAGAAGTGCTCATATTGACCTCCTAACCTTGAAACCGGATTGTTTCTGATTTGGGCGCTCCCGGTGCAGCAGCCAACGCGACGTCACAAACTCTTCAAATATTCAATCAATGCGTACCGTTCATCGGGAGTAAGAAGCGGGCCGATAATCCCTTGACCGGACCCGTTGTTGAATTCGTGGCCAGCGTTGCTGTTGCCTCGGGTTGAGGTGTCGAACTTGAAGCCGCCGTCGAGTTTCTCCGTGTGATAGCCCACGTTGACCGGGTCGTACTCCCGATTTCCCAGGTAGAAAGTCTCGGGTCGTTCTGAGACGGGTGAAAGCAGGGAATACAAATTCGGGACAGAGGAGTTGTGAAGATATGGCGGCGTTGCCCAGATTCCGTTGAGTGGCCGCGCTTTGTACTGAAGCTTTGCTTGGATGCCGTTGTCGCGATAACCATTCATTCGGTCACGCTCGGCGTCGGGCGTTGGCGGTGTCTGGGTGTTGTACCACCGCTCTACGACCTTCGAGACAAACTGACCGAGTACGGGGCCGAAGGGGCCGCGCGCGATTACTTTTCCCGAACTGTCGGTGATTCCGATGGTCTCGGGAAAGTTGACCATGCGGTTTGCGATGTCTTCGGCTTGGGCAGGATCGGTGCCGACGTACGAAATGTCAACCATATTCAGGTTGAGGTAACGTTGCCCTGCTGCGTTCGGTTTAGTCCATTGAGGCGCGTTCCAAAAGTTTGGATCCGTGGTGGCGGCGAGATGGCAATGCGCGCAACGTTGTTTGTAGAGTGCGGCGCCAGCTGCTACCCGATCAGTGTTTAGGGCCGGGAAGATGTCAGTCGGCCATTTCGGTGAACCGAGCCCCGGGAAAGGGTTGTCCTGAGTGGGACTCTTGCCTGCAAGCTGCTGTTCGATCTTATCGAGTTCGTCGACGCGCACGCTCGAAGACGGCAACTCACTCTTGGCAATGGGGAACTCCACGGTCGCGCGCACTCCGAGAGCTTCGCCTGCGTTACGAACCATGGGACGTTCGATGGAGCCGTCGTACTGAACCCACAAAAACCAGGAGGCATACCAGATGCGGGGGAAATGAACCGGCGCGGAGTAGGACACGAAGTTTTCGGGATGCGCCATGTCCAGCGCAAACACGGTGTTGCCGATTCGACTCAGAGCGTCCAACCGGGTGAAGCCCTCTTCGATCGAATGCGCTTTTACGGAGTCTTCCAAGGAGCCGACGGAGAGCATCTGCGTCCTTGTTTGTTTCAGCGAAGCGCGCAGTTTTGATTTGGCGTCGTCGCTTGCGTTCGGGCCGAGCACGCGAGCGGCGAAGCGGTCAAAACGGCTTGGGATGTAGACCGTCGTTAGAACGGAAATTGCGACAGCGTTCTGAAGCTTGTTGACGTCTGTAAGCGCCGAGCCACCGTCGATTAGGATTCGCGTGCCCTCGTAATCCAGGCGACCGGTATGACACGCCGCGCACGTGAGGCCTAGCGAGGTCATCGGTGCTTGCGTCTGAGGATTCAGTACAGGGCCGCCCGCGGGATCGACGATCGGGCCTCCATGCGCGAATCCGATGGGCAGCTTCGTGTCGTTCGCGGCTGATTCGTCAGGGATGAAGCCGAAGCGGTCGAGGTAGGTCTGGTCGCTCAGCAGTCCCGGCGGACAGAACAAATTCCCGGGTTGCTCGAGGGCCATGAACCATTCGTAAGGAATCCCGAAAGTTTGTGTGCCCTGGTCGATGTGGTGAAACCGATCGCTTTCGGCTTGGGTCCAGTTTTGGCCATCCGCCCACTTAACTTTCGTCAGCTGCTGGTACTCCGGCACATCGACGGTCAGCTTCTCTCGATAACACTGGAAGCCGACGATGGCGACGACCGCGAGTACGACGAGAACCACGGCAACGATGGCAAGAGTTTTTTTCACCGTATGACCCTTCAAGCGATCTGAGGTCCGGCTGTTTCGCTGGACGCTGAAAAAGGTCCTGACAGATAGCCGAACGGCGCGGGCCGAAACCTTCTAAAGCAGTGGAACCCAGCGAGTTAACCGGGTCCGTTAAGTTTTTGAGTACAACGTTGGACTGCGAAGAGGCTGATGGTAACTATAAATCACGTTATACATAGCCGACGCAAGTAGTTTATTGATAATCGGAATGGGCGGCGAGCCCGCTTGGCGTCGTCAGTGCGAGGGTTCTGGTGCGCGGAGTTTTCGTGTGGGGTGGCGACCCGGAGCGGCTCGGACGCGAGTGATGCACCGGGCCCAATCCTGACGAGGCGCGTCTGAACGCCTCATCAGGCCAACATACACCTATGCGGGCTACTGTCCTTCGGCTTCGAGAATGAAGTCGATGTTTCCGCGCGTGGCGTGGCTGTAGGGGCAAATCTTTTCGTGCGTTTCTTCGGCCAGCTCTTTTGCCTGCGCAGTGGGCAAGTGCGGCACTTTGACGTGCATCTTCACGGCGATGCCGAAGCCGCCGCCCTCGCGTGGGCCGATGGATGTGCTGCAGGTGACTTCGGTACCTTTCACGTCGAGCTTCTTCTGTGTGGCGAGGAACTCAAGCGCGCCGCCGAAACACGCGGCGTAACCTGCGGCGAACAAGTGCTCCGGTGTGGTGGTGTTCGGGAGGCCGGGGCCACCCATTTCCTTACGCACGGAAAGATTGACGCTGACGGAGTGGTCCGTGGTTTCTGAATGGCCGTTACGGCCACCGGTATTTACGGCAGTGGCGGTCAAAAGCGGCTTGATGGTGTATGCAGGCATCACATTCCTCACGATGAGATTTATTGCGTTGGTCGTTCGTTTAAAACCAATTATGCTCGCGCGCCGCGATCATGCGGATGCGATTTAGCGGCGCGACGAGCTACTCAGTATAGCGCGGTGCGCGAAACGTTCGCAGCTAGGAGAGCTTGGCCGAGGCGGGGCGCCACGAGCGGATTTGAGGTGGAATTTCCTGATGGACCAGATCACGTCAGGCATGGTTTGCTTTTAGCGTTTGCCGTCCGCAGAATAATTGGCAACTCGATAACAATGTAGCCGCGTCTTAGTGCGCCAGCGTACCGGGTGGGTGCGGTCAAGCGGGGAATGGGACTCGCGGTTAGTCTCTGGTCTCGCCGTCACAGCGTTGAAGTTGCATGTTTCGCGTTCGTGCTGGACTATTTCACTCATGCAAATCGTGATCGTTATGCCGGTCTTCGACGACTGGGACACCGCGATAAAGGTGTGCGGGCGAATCGACAAGCTGTGCCAGGAGCAGCCCGCGATCCGCGCGCGGGTGATGATGATCGACGATGGGTCGTCGACGCGATTTGTGCCGCCGCAGCCTTTTGGCTTCACCGCGATCGAAGGGATTTCGGTTCTGGAGTTGAAACGCAACCTGGGGCACCAACGCGCCATCGCGGTCGCGCTCGCTTACCTTCAGCACAACTACACCGCGGACGCGCTGGTGGTGATGGATGCCGACGGCGAGGACCGGCCCGAAGATATTCCGGTCTTGCTGGAAGAACTAAAAGGGAACGGGAATCGCAACGCGGTGTTCGCCGAACGCGGGAAGCGCATGGAGAGCTTTGTATTTCGCACACTCTACCAGGTCTATCGCGGACTGCATCGCATGTTGACCGGGCGCGATATCCGCTTTGGAAATTTCAGCGTGCTGCCGTGGGCGGATCTCGAAAGCCTGGTCGTGTTTCCGGAGTTGTGGAATCACTACGCAGCGACGTTCATCAAGTCGCGCCTGCCGTATTCGAGAGTACGCTGCCCGCGCGGAACGCGGGTTGGCGGCGAATCGCGGATGGGATTCGTGGGACTGGTGGTCCATGGCCTGTCCGCGCTCTTTTCGAATCAGGAGATTGTGGGCACGCGGCTGCTGATCATGAACTTGATCCTCGCCGGAGCGCTGTTTGTTCTGATCGCGGTGGTGATCGGCGTGAGGCTGTTCACGGGCTTTGGGATTCCCGGCTGGGCCACCAATACGATCGGCTACTTCTAATTCTTGTGAGCCAGTCGTTGCTTGTATCCTTGATGCTGATTTTTTCGATCATGATGAACCGCAACCAGCTCGGCTTTCTCCCAGTTCGCGATTATGGCTACTTCATATCGCGGGAAGCGACCGTCTTCCAGCGATCATGAACTCGAACTACGTCGGCCAAGAGCTGGATACATTCGCGCACGCGAGAAACTGGAAGAAGTACTGGTCGCGGGAGATTGGGCCTTATCTGGCGGGCGATATTCTGGAAGTGGGCGCCGGCCTCGGCGCGAACACCGAATTCCTATTAACCGATCGAATTGCGTCCTGGGTGTCTCTCGAACCCGA
>Ga0210391_10000558_pt1 | contig 38194 bp, 28 predicted proteins | sample IncBWC12OmetaG_FD_160573 | JGI IMG/M metagenome (GOLD analysis project Ga0210391, IMG submission 160573) | Forest soil microbial communities from Barre Woods Harvard Forest LTER site, Petersham, Massachusetts, United States - Inc-BW-C-12-O ...
AAAAGGCCGACACTGAAAAAAAGATCCTGCGCAACGTGTTCGCAACGGGAGACGCCTGGTATCGCAGCGGCGATCTGATGCGCAAGGACGAGAGCGGCTTCTTCTACTTCGTCGATCGCATCGGCGATACGTTTCGATGGAAGGGCGAGAACGTATCGACCGTCGAGGTCGCCGCTCAAGTGACATCGTTTCCGGAAGTAGCTGAAGCGGTGGTTTATGGAGTAACGATTCCGGGCAATGAAGGCCGGGCAGGTATGGCCGCCGCCGTAGTCCGGGACAACTTCGATTTAGCCGCTTTCCGCCGGCATCTCGTCGACCGGTTGCCTGAGTATGCTCGTCCGTTATTCCTGCGCATTCGCGACGGCATCGATGCGACGGCTACCTTCAAACCGCAGAAGACCGATCTCGGGGCTGATTCCTACGACACGTCGACCACAACCGACGCGATCTATTTCAACGATCCCGCGCGCCAAGCCTTTGTGAAAATCGATTCAGAGCTGCTGGAAAAAATCCGCGCTGGCCGGATCCGTCTCTAGGCAGTGTTGCCGGCGTCGACGGTGAGGACCGTGCCGGTGATGTTCTTGGCCTTGTCGCTCAGCAGATACTCGACGGCATTGGCGACATCGTCGATTTCGGCGAGGTGATGAAGTGCGCTCCGGCGCGCGATCTGCTCACGCTGCTGGCCGGTCAGACTTTCGGTCATCTCGGTGTCGAGGAAGCCGGGAGCGACCGCGTTGACGTTGATACCGAGGGGACCGACTTCCCTGGCGAGCGACTTGGTGAAGCCGATGATCGACGCCTTGGTGGCGCTGTAGACGGAGATGCCGCTGTATCCCGTGAAGGCGACTATCGACGCGACGTTTACGATGCGCCCGCCACCGTCGGCCATTATCGCGCGCACCACATACTTGGTCAGCATGATCGGTGACAGCGTATTCAGCCGCACCAGCCGTTCAATCTGGCTGTCGTGCATCGTGGCCAGGATGCCGCTCGTCCCGAGTCCGGCGTTGTTGACCAGTCCATGTATTGCGCCGAACTCCTTGCGCAGTTCTTTGACCAAAGCATGAATGGCAGAGAAATTCTCGAGGTCGAATGCTTTGAAGACGACAGAACCCTGCCCGCCGGATTTTTGTTCGCGCATCGCGCAGGTGAGCTGTTCGCTTTCGCCCCGCGCGATCGCAATGACCCTGTAGCCGGCTGCAGCGAGCTTGCGTGCGATGCCAAGACCCAGCCCGCGACTGCCACCCGTCACGATGACGTTCTTCAGCATCAGAGACGCGCCAGTTTGCCCGACGGCGCGACCTCGAGCGACGGCACGAAGCGCAGCATGGTCGGAACCTTGTACGGAGCCAGCGCGCGGCGACAGTTGTCGAGAATATCGGTCTTGAGTTGCTGGCCGTCAGCGCTCGCGCTCATCGGAGAGCCGGATTTGACGACGACATCGGCGACGACCAGCGCGCCGGTGATCGGACTTTTGCGCGCCCTTACCAGCGACATCTGCACGCTCGGATGCCGATTGATCACAGCCTCGACTTCCTCGGGATGGACCTTGAGGCCGCCAACATTGATGATGCCGTCGCGTCGTCCGACGAAGTAGTAGCGGTCGCCGCGCAACTCGACCATATCGCGCGTGTCAACGAAACCGTCGGCGTCGGCGAGCGCGTCGGCGGACTTGCCCAAATAGCGGCTCGCAGTTCGGGTTGAACGGATCCGCAGCGAGCCGTCTTCGACTTTCAACTCGACGTCGTTGGAGTGTTGCCCGATGAGCGACGAAGGAAATCCCGCCATGCCGTCGTGAACGTCGAAGCCGACGCCCGCCTCTGTCGAAGCGAAGGCGTGCACGATACTCGCGTTCGGATAAAAGGCTCGCAGATTGTCCAGGATAACCTGATCGACAATCTCTCCCGACAGGCGAACGTAATGAGGAGCGATAGCGTGCGCCGAGGGACTCATCAGAGCACGACGCCAATGGGAAGGCGTGCCCGAGATGTTAGTGACGCCGTGCGCACCCGCTCGAAGCAGAAAATCGCTGGTCGATTCTTCGGCGGACGAGAGCACGAGCGATGCGCCGCTCATGAGCGCGCGCAGAAAGATTTGCAGGCCGCCGTAGCGGCGGACGTCGTAGAAGGTGCTCCAGACGAGGGTCTCGCCCGCGCGGCCGCTCTTTATCGCGCCGGTGAGGCTCGACAGCGTATGGACTGCCATTTTCGGATCGCTGGTGGTTCCCGAGGTGAGGAGAACCCATTCGGTCCGGCAGTGCTCGCGTCTATTATGCTCTGCGCCAAGCGGTTGAGTACTGCGAATGGCGAAGCACTCGACGCCCGCAAAGTCAGACGCGCCATCAATCTCGTCGCACACGATCGCATCGATTTCCGCGGTCGCGATGATGGGAGGAAGACGGTCCCGCGGCAGATCGCCAGGACAGAGAACCATCCGGCGTGCGATACCGTCGAGTTCGATCAGCGCCAATCCGGCGGTAAGTTGATCATGCGTCGCGATTAGGACAGAGCGTCCACGCAGATCGTCGAGGCGGCCGGCGAGACTCGAGCATCCTGCCAAATCCCGCAACGATACGCTCGTCTCGCGACCGATGAGCGTGCAGTCCGCGAGCGATTTTTCAGCGCTGAGCAAGGCGCATCACCTTGCGCCGTTCTCGTAGATACTTACGAAGTCCTTGAAGGTTACCGGGAACTCGATTTCCTCGTTCGCGGTGAAGGGGTCAAACCCGAGTTCGTCTTCCAGGCGCGCGACGATTACAGCGAAGCAGAGCGAGTCGAGGCCGGAGTCGAGCAGCACGAGGTTGTCCGACAACGGCGGCAAATGCTGATTTTGCTCTTTGGCGACTGATTCGAACTGAGAAATTATCTGCGATCTTACGGACATCCTGTCGACGCTCTAGTGTTGTACTATGGCATTACCGAGCAGCCTGAAAAAGAAGGGCAGATCTTTCACGATGTAGCGATGAAAGAGCCGCCGCGGTTCCAGTCCAAGCCGCCATGCCCACTCCATGCCCATGCCCTGAATCCAGCGAGGCGCGCGCCGCGTACGTCCCGAAACGATCGCGAGGCTTCCACCCAATCCGAGAAACCATGCGGAGGGCAAGTACTCGCGAAGAGCGCGGATCACCATCTCCTGTTTCGGAAAGCCGAAGCACGAGTAGACGAGATCCGCTTTGGCTGAATGCAGTGCGTTGCCGATTTCCGCCATCTGCAGCGGATCGCGCTCGAAACCGTGCGCTGGACACATGACTCCGGCGATCTTCAGATCCGGATTAAGTCGTTTGAGAACCGTCGCTGCCGCTTCCGCATCGCCCGGGTCGCCACCGAGCAGGAAGATGGATTGGCCCGCCTTCGCGGCTGCAGTTGCCAGGCTCAGCGTTAATCCCGCTCCCGTAATCCTTTCGGGCAAGGGAGTTCCCTGCAGCCGGCTGGCCCATAGCAGGGGCATTCCATCGGCAACCCTGAAATTCGCTTCGTTCACCAACCGCAGCAATTCGGGCTGCTCGCTGATGACGCGCAGGTGCTGTACGTTCGGGGTTGCGATCCATCCGCCGACGCCGGCCCGGATGCTCGAGGTGACGTGGGATGTCACTTGTCGCTCAGTGACACAGTCTATGCGGACGCCCATCAGCGGTACTCTGGCGGGAGCCTTGAGGAACAGCGACGACGGTTTCGACAGCGTGGGAACGAGGGCGAAAGGCCTTTGCATTCGATGCGCTCCGTTGGCGCCCGTTCGCGGTGCGCGATGTTCGACGCGAGAATTTTTCTGCGAAGAGTTGGTAGTCGCCGGCGGCCGTTCTCGATCAAGCGCCGGACGTTCGGCATTGACGCCGGGGGCGAGCGTGAGAGCGGCGGCAATCTCGGCGGCGGTCGGGCGACCGGCCATATCCGCCAGATTCGTCGGGGTCAGGAAGTTGCGCTCACTTTTTTCAAGATAGTCGAGGACAACGCGAATCGGTGCTCGGTCCGAGGCTTCGCTGCCACTGACTTCGCCGGTGACCGCGGAACTGTCGTCGATTTCGGAGAAACTGCCTGTAGTGTTGGTTTTCAGCATAGATATACGGCAAAACGGACCGTCATTTACCTCGATCTAGTCGAGCATTACGGTACGTGGAGTGCGCGGTTTGCGATGCGAAAACGAACCATGAAGCGAGGGCGGGCGGATAAACCTAACGTAGACGAGCAGCGGCAAGGTTAGCGGTCAGTGCGAATCCAGGGGGCCGCGGCCCGCGCCGATTGCAGAGTTTTCGGCAGGGCGGCGAGTTTCCAGACGATATACAGAGGCGCGCTCAGCAGGGCTGCAAAATCGCCCCAATCGCCGCCGCCTACGACTATTCCAGCCGTAATATGGACGGCCACTATCGCCAAGGCGACCGCTGCGTATATTCGCGCGAGCACGAACGGCATCAGCGCCGTCATCGCGAGCAGCGAGACGTGAAACGCGAGCGGCAACAAGAGCAGCTCGAGCGCGGGTTCGATAAGCCGCGGCTTCCCGGAGACCGCACCTGCAGCCAGTCGTGGCAGATTGTCGACCACGGTCCGCAGACGTCCGCCCTCCCATCGCGCTCGTTGAGTCGAGGCTCCTCGCCCACCAGTCGGCATCTCGGCTCGCACCCGCGTGCGGTCAGCGAAGGAGATCTTTCGGCCCGCCTCGACAACACGGAGGTGGTAGTCGAGGTCCTCGACCAGCGAATGTGTTTCGTAGGGAATCTCCTGCAAGGTGGCGCGACTCAAGCCGAAGCCGTTACCTGAGATTCCTACCGACAGGCCCAGACGTTCGCGGCCTCGCGCGCGCAATACGTTGAAAGCCATGAACGCTACATTCATCAGTCGAGTACGGGGAGAAGCGTCGGAATTCAGGACGAGGTAGCGAGCCTGTACTCCGTCAGCGCCTGCTCTGAAGAGCCGTACCGACTCGACCAGGAAATTTGGATCGACGACGCTGTCGGCGTCGACCACGAGGACAGCATCGAAGGCTTCGCCGAGGAGAACTTCGAATGCGAAGTTCAGCGCGAAGCCCTTACCCTGGCGCGTCGAATCCGAGCGCTCCAGCACGCGGGCGCCCGCGGCGCGCGCAAAATCTTCGGTGGCATCGGTACAATTATCCGCAATGACGACGATCGCAGTTTCGAGCGAGTCGGGCGGGAAGCATGCAGCAATACTGCGAACGCATCGCGCAATCGCGGCCGCTTCGTTGTGCGCAGGAATGACGATCGCGAGCTTGGCGACCTTCACCGCCGCGCGCCGCCGATCAGGCAACGGCAACAGGCCGGCGAATGTGAGTAGTGCAAGCTCTACAGTGCCTGGCAGTGTGAGCAGGACAAGGAGCGCGCTTGCCAATATGAGTTGCGAATGAAGCAAGTACGGGTTCGCCTATATCGAGAGTGAAGAATCAAGCTGAAGGAAGCCTTGAGCAGGCCGTCGATGGCCTCCGATGCGATCGGCGAAAATCTCAGCAAGGTGAGTGATATTGCGATCGAGGTCGTACTTTTCCACCACTCGTCGACGTCCTGCTTCACCTAAACGACGGCGAAGATCGGGTTCCTCGATCAGGCGCTTGATAGCGCCGGCCAACGCTCGATCATCCGAAGGAGAAACCAGAATGCCGTCGACCTCGTTACGAATCAGTTCAGGAATGCCGGCGACGAAAGTGCTTACGCAAGGTATTTCCATGGCCATAGCCTCCATCAGAACCACCGGGATTCCCTCGGCGAAGCTGGGAAGCACGAATATATCGGCCTGACGATAGTAGGCGCGTATTTCATCTTGGTTTACGCTACCTTCGAGGGTAACGTATCGGCCTAGGTCATTGGCGGCTATTGCGCGCTCAAGGCCTTCCCGATCCGGTCCGTCGCCGACTAGCCTTAGCCTGATCTTCGGATAGGACTTCACCAGCCGGCTCATCGCGGCAAGCAGGATGTATTGGCCCTTGCTGGGAACCAGCCTTCCGACGCATAGCAGCTCGAACGAATCGGGAGCAGTTCGAAACGGGCGCGGCGTAAAGAACTGGGGATCCACTCCCAGCGGCCCGATTTCGAACTTCCCCCATTCCAGAGGTGACGACAGTTTCATCAATTGGCTGCGCGCGAACTGTCCTATACAGCACGCAAACGAAGCGCCGGCCATTTTCTCGGCGAGCCTGAGGCCGGCGACGTCATAGAACTCGTCGGGACCATGTACGGTCAAGGAAAACTCGATCGGAAAAGTGCGTCTAGCTATCAATCCAACTGTTGCAGCCGCGTTCGCGAAATGAACGTGAAGATGACGCAACCCGCGCGCCTCCATCCAACGCCCCAAGATGACGGCTTCGACAAAGTAACAGAATGAAAGGACCAGGCGCCGCAAATCGGTGCCGCCGAGCTTTAGTGCGAATGCTAGGCCTGAGAAGTAGGTCCTGGGAGAGCTCATCAGGACGGCGGTGTGCGCTAAAATAGCCCCGCGAACTCCCTCTCGCTTGACGTAGAAGGTTGCGGCAGCCTCATCGCGTTCTTCGGCAGTCATAACACTGGCGGCGCGATCAGGTGGATTTATCGAGGCGACATGAATTTCGAAATTTGCACTGCGCAGCCTTTGCACTTCCCGCAAGATGAAAGTGTGCGATACGGCCGGATACCTGCTGACCAGGTAAGCGATTCGAATTGGATCGCTCGACCGTTCGGTAGCTGCCTGACGCGCAGTGCCGTTCGTGTGGCCGTTCAGATGCGCAACAGTTTCCATCAGGCATGGAGACCCGCTTCGTAGCGACTCTTGCCAAAGCGGCGCGCAAACTCTGCTACGCCCTCTTGCCATGGAGGAAGTGTGATATGCGGTCGCTGAATCGTGGTCAGAACGCTGTAGGTCGGGCGATGGGCCGCGGCCGGGAATTCAGTATGAGACACCGGTCGCACAGGAGTGGAAATACCTAGCAGACGAAATGCCTCACTCACGAGCTCCCATCGCGACGCGCCGCCGCTCCCAGCCATATGATAAGTTCCGAACGCACCTGTTTCGACAAGGCGCGCAATCGCGTCGGCTAAGTGAGGCACGTAGGTCGGCGACCCTATTTGATCGTCGGCAACCCGCAGCTCGGGCCGCGATGCAAGCGAGCACATCGAAGTAAGGAAGCCCTTGCCCGATTCCCAGAAAAGCCAGGCGGTGCGGACGACATAGTGCCGCGGATTGAGCAGCCGCACCGCTCTCTCGCCAGCCAGCTTGCTCGCGGCATAGAGGGACAAAGGATTTGTTTCATCTTGCTCGTGGTAAGGCCGCTTCAGCCGGCCGTCAAACACGTAGTCAGTCGAGACGTGAACGATAGGGATTCCGAGCTCGCTAGTCTCAAACGCTATATTGCGGGGGCCGCACGCGTTCACCGCGTACGCTTCGTTCCTTCGTGACTCGGCGCCGTCCACATCGTTGAACGCGGCAGCGTTTATAACCAGGTCGGGCCGGTGGTGCCCTAAAACTTCATGTACTGATGGGAGTTGAGTTATATCGAGCGCGTCGTGATCCAAAGGAACAAGATCATGACCTACAAGCGAATTGTTCAGGCAGGAACCGAGTTGCCCCAAGGAGCCTGCGATTAGAATCTTCAAGGCCGTGCCTCCAGATATACCGGCAGGAGATCCGCCTGATCAGCCAAGGTTGGCGCGCGGCGGTCTTTGTCGGAAAGAATGGGATTGTCGATCGGCCACCGAATTCCGATGGCAGCGTCATTCCAGGCGATGCGCAGCTCGTCGGCCGGATCGTAATAGTCTGTGCACTTGTACTCGACGTCCGCGAATTCGCTGGTGATGCAGATGCCGTGTGCGAATCCGGGTGGCACGTAGATTTGTCGAAAGTTATCGTCTGATAGCTCTACTGATATCCACTTCAGATAAGTCGGTGAACCGCGCCTGATGTCTGCGACCACGTCGAGAATCGATCCGATCAAGACGCGGACGAGTTTTCCCTGGGGATGCTGGCGCTGGGCATGCATCCCGCGGACGGTGTTGCGGCTGGAGCGCGAATGGTTATCCTGACAAAATTTGCCGGCGATTCCTCCGCGCGCGTACTTTTCCTGGCTGTAGGTCTCGAGAAAGAACCCACGATCGTCACGAAAAACGTCAGGCTCGACGACTATAACGTCGGCTAAGGCTGTAGGAATGAATTTCATTCGAGCTAGGAGTCCTGCTCGAGAACGTGCAGCAAATATTGACCATACCTGCTATTCGCCATCGAGTTCGCGATCCGGACGACGTCGCTCTTGGCTATGTATCCCATGCGCCAGGCGATTTCTTCGAGACACGCCACTTGCAGGCCCTGCCGCTCTTCGATCGCCTGGATAAAACTCGAGGCCTGCATCAGCGCGTCGTGCGTGCCGGTATCGAGCCAGGCTATGCCGCGCGCCATCTTCTCGACATGTAGATCGCCGCTTCGCAGGTACTCACGATTCAGATCGGTTATCTCGAGCTCGCCTCGCGCCGAAGGCTTTAAGCCAGCTGCGACGTCGAATACGTGATTGTCATAGAAGTAGAGACCGGTTATCGCGTAGGATGACTTTGGCTTAGCGGGCTTTTCTTCGAGGCTGAGTGTTTTTCCGTCAGCGTCGAATTCAACAACGCCGTAGCGTTCCGGATCTCTAACCCAATATCCGAAGATGGTCGCCCCTTTGCGGCGGCCGGTAGCCTTGTGCAGCAGGTCGTTCAGTCCGTGCCCGTAGAAGATATTGTCGCCGAGTGCCAGTGCGATATTTGCGGGTCCCGCAAACTGTTTTGCGATAAGGAACGCCTGTGCGATTCCTTCGGGTTTCGCCTGCACCGCGTATTCGAAACGAACTCCCCACTCGGCGCCGTCACCCAGCAAACGCTTGAAACACTCCTGCTCATGCGGAGTGTTTATGATCAGGATATCGCGGATGCCGGCCATCATAAGTGTCGCCAGCGGATAGTAGATCATGGGTTTGTCGTAGACGGGCGCAAGTTGCTTCGAAATCGCTCGCGTGACGGGATAAAGCCGAGTGCCGGAACCACCCGCTAGCACAATTCCCTTCCACGATGGCTGGACGCGGATACTGTGTAATTGAGAATCGGTATCGAGAGTAAGAGTCATAGACGGAATCCGCACCTGCCGGTTGGTCGGCTGCTAGTTGGTCCTCGGCGAGATCTGTCGCTCAGGATGATTAACTACGAGGCCGAGCCGCCTGCCGTCGTAGCGGCCTTGCTTGACCGCCTGGCACCAGCTGCGATTCAGCAGATACCATCGGACAGTTACCCTGAGACCCATTTCGAAACTGATACGACTGCTCCAATCGAGTTCCCGTTCGATTCGTGAACAATCGATTGCGTATCTCCGATCGTGGCCGGGCCTATCGGGCACCAGTTTGATCAGATCGCGATAAGACTTGCAGCCGTTTGCGATGAGAGCGGCGTTGCTATCAGCAGGCTGAAGCTCCTCGAGAGCGGAGCAGACTTCGGTGACGACTTCGAGGTTGGTGCGCTCGCACCTTCCTCCAATATTGTATTGCTCTCCGACTCGGCCTCGAGCCAGAATTGCGAGGATCGCTTCGCAATGGTCGCCGACAAACAGCCAGTCGCGGACATTCTGACCGTCGCCATAAATCGGAATGGAATCGGCCTCGATTGCTTTGGAAATCGTCAAAGGGATTAGCTTCTCTGGATATTGATTGAAGCCGTAGTTATTCGAACAGTGAGAAATCAACGTAGGTAGCCCGAAAGTCTTGTTATACGAACGCACCAGGTGGTCCGCCGAAGCTTTCGAAGAGGCATAGGGAGAATTCGGAGAGTAGCGCGAGTCTTCGCTGAAGAAACCAGTGTCACCCAACGATCCGAAAACCTCGTCCGTCGATATCTGCAGAAATCTGAATTCGCGCTGTCGAGACGGTGCCAGCCGCGACCAGTAATGACGGGCTGCTTCGAGCAATTCGAAGGCGCCGATAACGTTCGCCATCAGAAAGCCGCGCGGGCCGTCGATTGAGCGATCGACATGCGTTTCGGCGGCGAAATTTACGATCATGTCGGGCTGCCATCGCTCAAGCGCTTCACCGACTGCCGACTGATCGGCGATATCGGCATGAATGAACGAGTAACGAGCATCGCCGGCGACGTCGCGCAAGTTCAAATGACTGCCCGCGTAGGTAAGCTTGTCGATTACCACCACGCGCCAGTCTCTCTTGCTGAGTGCAAGACGGACGAAGTTAGACCCTATGAATCCTGCGCCACCTGTTACAATGATAGTCTGCATTTTGCGCCAATTTGGGAAATTGCTCCCCCGAGCTAGTAGCCCCCGCCCCGAGCGATTCGAAGAACCGTTCTGAAGATGATCCTGCAATCCTGCAAGATGGACCACGTGTCAATGTACCTACAATCCAATTCGACAACTTCCTCGAAGTCGGTGACTTCGTCATTACCATATAGCTGCCACAGACCAGTGACACCGGGCTTCATGCTGAGGCGTCGTTGATGATGTGGCTCATAGCGCGCAACCTCTGAAGGCGTAGGCGGCCGAGTGCCGACCAGACTCATCTCGCCCTTGAAGACATTCCAGAACTGTGGGAGCTCGTCGATGTAAAGCTTGCGCAGTGTGCGGCCTAGCGGCGTGATTCGGGGGTCGTGCCGCATTTTAAAGATATGCCCCTTCATCTCGTTCTGCTCGAGCAGTTCTTCGTGCAGCTCTTCCGCATTTACGTCCATAGTGCGGAATTTGTAGACGGTGAAGAGACGGCCGTTTCGTCCTACCCGAGTTTGACGAAATATGACGGAGCCGTGAGTCTCACGCTTGATTCGACGCGCAAGGATTAGGTAAGCGATCGCGCAGAAGACCAGGCCGATGACCGCGCCAATGACATCCATCAGCCGTTTAATCGCTAGCGGCACTGCTCCGACTGGGACCGATTCGTGCGTCAACAGAAATTCGCCGGCTCCAAGCGCCTGCGTGCGATAGCGGCCGGCGGGAGCGAGCGGAGTTCGCATGAGAGCGCGAAATGTCTTGCCCCTGATCGAAGAGGAATACAGGATGTCGTCGGGGTTCAGAGTTCCCGAAGTATCGACCATCAGCACGTCGTCGATAACGTGTGCGTCGAGCACGTGGTCGACCGTCGAAGGACCAACCTCACCCTTCTCGTTCCTGAAGAGCAGTTCGCCGTCGGAACCGGTGAACAGATATCCCACCGGCCGCACGAGGGCGCGCTTCCCAATCCTGTCGCAAAGATCTTCATAAGAGCTGGCGCCAACCACGAGCGCATTGCTGCGCAGCGGTTTGCTGTTACGAAGACCAAAAGTAATAAGTCGCGAAGCGGCTGAACTTGCCGCAAACGATACCACCGCCAGCGGCAGTATTATTGTAAGGTCACTCCATCGGACTCCTGCGACGTAGTGAACCGCCACGAGAAAACCTGAACTCAACAAGATCCCGGGTTTTATTGGAATTGAAATCACCGCGCTTAAAACTTCCTCTTCGCCTTCTGCCCGGTTGACGTTAGGTGATCAGCGCGGGGTGCGCTTCGTGCGCTTAGCGCGTCGGTGCGATGAGGAAGTAAGAATTCACGCGGTTCCGGCGATTGCCAGTCACGAAGAACCCAGAGCCCGCAGTGGGTCACAAACGGCCTAAAAACGCCCACTTACCCGTGATCGTGGCCAACACGAACAACAATCCGGCATTGGTTAAGTGCGCGACGATTGCGTCTGAAAGTAAACCCCGGCGGTACATCGCAGCGGCGAAGATCATGCCCGCGAAAATTCCCGCCAGCCAGTTTGGCTCCAGGATGCCGAATGCGATGGAAGAGACCAGAAAGGAGAGCCATGTAAATTGTTCGAAGGGCACCTGTTCGAAATTCGCTGCAACCAGCTTACGAGCGAGGTATCCGCGGAATGCCAGCTCCTGAGCTATCGGTATGGCGAATGCACCGCCCACGAGACTTAGAGCGAGCAACACGAACGTCCCGGATGTCTGCAGATTCGGGACAGCTGTTGCAATCGAAGCATGGGCGGAGGTCTCGTACGTGACGGATGCGGTTACCGCGAACACTGCGCAACCGGCAATGGCGTTGAACCACGACGGCTTCCATTCCAATGAAAGCAGGGTGGAACGGCAGAACCAAAGCGCCGCCAGTACGGGAACCGCGGTTGCTGCCAAATAGAACTGAGGCGGTAGAATCCTCGCTATCAGCGATGCGGTCAGGAATACAATCAGCGGTAAGAGATATTTGGTTGCGGGATTGTCGGCTCGATCGCTCGTGGGAGCCTTGACGAACATTCGCGACTGCGAACTTGTCCAGACCAATCCTACTGCCACAATATTGAAGAAGATCCAGCCGGCCGCGGAGTGGAACCCCTTGAGTGCGATCTCCTGATTCCATCCGCCGATCAATATCAACGCGGCGATTCGGACCGAATTGAGTAGCCAGATCGAAATCATCCCGGCAGGAAGGAGCAGTAGCGCCAGCGGAAAACTCAACTCGCGTCTGCAAGTCCAAAGGTAGATGCCGGTGAATGCGCAGATTAAGCCGATGCCTTCCAGCCCGGAGCAGTGAGGAGTTATTGTTACGATGAACCGCGAGGTTCCTATAACCATCTCATCGGGACGATTCACCCCAAGCTGGCCGAAGAGCTGCAAGATAGTCGCAACCAGGTAAAAACTTCCGCGTTGCAACGACAGCGATCGTTCTGGCGCCCAGAGTTCTTGTGCCCAATTGCCCAGCACGTAAGCGGCTATCCCGGCAATTCCCGCTGCAATCAAGGGCAAGCGGCTTCGAGAGATCCACCTGAACCAGAAGCGTGGTGGCAACGCACTGAATAGCCAGGTCGTTAGCGTCGCTGTCGCGAATAGGATCCAGAGAAGAAGCCATCCTTCCCACGCCGATACCGACAGCAGTCGAATGTTTGGCAGGCTGGTTCCAACAAGCAGCAAGCCCAGCAGTACGAGGTGAGCCGCGAACCATCGTCCCGAAATGATTCTATCGGGCGATTCATCTAACACACGTTGGAATTCCCGCTGTAAGACGGGCCAGCTGAAAAATACGCTGGCGACGGCGACTGTTATGAATGTGGGACGGATTCCGCGCTGGAAGGTGCCCAGGAACGTCGCCCACGTCCCTGCTTCCATGGTGGTCGGATCGAAAGGCAGAGTGAGGATTACCAACTCTGCGACGAGCAAGAAAAGCAGCCCGCCCCAGAGCCGTAATCTGTTAGCACTGCTGGAGGGTCCGGATCGGACCACTCCAGCATCAGCTATTGAACTCACTTTCGCTCGAACTCCAGCGAGCGTGGGATCGATCCGCGTTAGCGCCGGCGACGAACCCTCTCCCAAATCAGCGCACCAGCGGCACCCGCCACTGCAAGGCCCTCGACAGCGAGTCTCAGATCAAACTCGGGCGCTGCCACTGGACCGTAATTAGGCTGCTGGGGCCCGAATGGCCACCACGGCCAGAACGAGAACGCGTGCGCTGGATGAGACGCCGACATTACCACTAACGTCATCACTAGAATGCGAAAACCAAAGGACAACCAATTTCGGCTCATACGACTACTTCTCTCCTGCGAGTAAAAACTTGAGCATCAAAATCCCAGAACGGGAGAAAAATCGAAATCGAATAGTAACGCGACATTGCGGTTCCTCCGTCTGGAATAACGAGAGCTTGAACTCCTATGCGCGCATTGACGTTACGTCTAGTTAATTTTTTCTGAATCTACCAATTCGGGCATGAAGCTCAGGTGATATCCGATCGGCAATAAGCCCATGAAATGCAACAAGATTTGACCCGCGCTGACGCTAAATTTATCGGCTCAATCAGAATTTCACGCTCTTCTGCGATACGGTAAGCGGCGCCAGTCGGGCTATGATGTTTTCGTGTTTTCGACGGCGCCCAGATGAAAGTTGTAGTCGTAGCGACGAACGCCTCCACCCGTTTCGGCGGCGAAGCGATCCTGCCCTGGCACTACTTCCGACTGCTGCGAAAGCGCGGCATTGAGGCTTGGCTCGTTGCGCACGAGCGAACACGGGTCGAACTGACCGCGCTCCTGCCAAACGAGGTCGATCGGATGCGATTCGTTCCGGATCTCATGGCCCAACGCTGGCTGAATCGAATGAGCAAGCCTCTACCAAGCCGTGTCACCGACATTACCCTGGGATGGGGTATCGGGATTTGTACGAGCTGGATGCAGCGAAAGATCGTCCGCGAGCTGGTGGCAGAGCACGCTGTCGACGTCGTGCACGAACCGATTCCGGTTTCACCGAAACAACCCTCTCTGATGTATGGGGTCGGCGCTCCAGTCGTAATCGGTCCCATGAACGGCGGGATGAACTATCCTCCGGCATTCGCCAAATCGCAGGGCTCCCTTGAACGATTGCTGATGTGGACCGGTCGACTGGCTTCCAATGCGCTCAACGCGGTTCTTCGCGGAAAACGCGAGGCTGCGGTATTGCTCGTGGCCAATGAACGAACGCGTCGGGCTCTGCCACGAGGAATCAAGGGAGAAGTCATCGAGCTGAGCGAGAATGGCGTCGATCTCGCTGTGTTCAAGCGACCCCAGGGCTCGAGGTCTCAGTCTGGAGCGGTGCGACCCAGGTTCGCATTCGTTGGGCGCCTTATCGAATGGAAAGGCGTCGACATGCTTTTGAAAGCGACCGCCAAGGCACTCCGTCGCCAGGACCTTGAACTGCATATTATTGGCGATGGAGCGATACTGCCTCAGCTGAAATCTTTGGCGGCCGAGCTCAAGATTGAGGATCATGTTGTTTTTTACGGCTTCATTCCACAGGAGCAATGCGCCGCGCTCCTGCCGGGATTCGAAGCGTTGGTGCTCCCGAGCCTCTACGAGTGCGGCGGAGCCGTGGTGCTCGAGTCGATGGCGATAGGGCTCCCGGTCATCGCGACAAAATGGGGAGGGCCCTCGGACTATCTGGATGAAAAGACCGGAATTCTGATTGAGCCAACCGGACCCGAAACTTTCGTCAACGACATCGCCGAAGCGATGATCAGGCTCGCACAGTCCCCCGAGCTCCGAACTCAACTGGGACAGGCGGCCAGAATGCGCGTAGCAGCTGAATTCGACTGGGAGAGGAAGATCGACGCCATCCTCGAAGTCTATGCGCGCGCCGCGCAAGCACCCTTGCAAGCATCCCTGTCGAAGGGGCCGCGTTCAGCACACCGCGTCTTCGATCCGTCGATGAAACTGGATTCAGCCGAACCGCGATAATAGTCGTCGTTATTGTTTCTGTGTCTGCGGGAGTTGGCCTTGGCCTGCCGGCTCGAGTGCTACCACGCATAGTGGACAGAGAGTCAGGTTAACCGATCTGCCGGAAGTTGTTATACCGCCGGACAGCGCGCCGATCGTGACCGAATCACTATCTTCGTTGTTGTCCGTGATGCCCTTCGTGTAGTTCACGGTTTCGCCAGTGCTCGGAAGATTCCCGGTCGAGGGAAAGGTGAGCTGATACGACTGGTTAACATTTTTCGTATTGACCAGCACCGCACTCCAACTGCCCGTACCGCCGTTGTTGCTATTGAAGCTATCGGCGACAACGCTGCTCGGGCCTCCACTTACCGGGAAGTAGTAACTGGTCACCGCGCTGTTCACCACGGACATGCCCAGCGCTATTGGTCGCAAGTGCGGAAACTTCGGTCCAAAGTCGCTATCCAAGTCGTGAATGATGCCCCAGATAGGTGCGCTTGTCCCCCGCATGCCGTACTCGACTTGCGCCAGGGTAAATTCGTTCTGAATTGAAGTTCTTGGCAGTTGGATTCCCAATAAATAGCTTTCCGCCATCCACCCCGCAGAAGGGAATCCCGCTTCACTCAAGTACGCTTGTTCAGTATTGATCGGTGGAGCATAACCACCCGGCCCGTTCTCGTAAAAATTCAGAGTGTTGTTTGAGCCGATTGCGCCGTAGTCGCTATACGTTCCGTTGTTGATGCAGCTGGTGCCGGGCGGTCCAACAAAGTGCGATACATAATTCGGACCCGAACTGAAAAAGTCCGCTGCATAGGCGGCTGCCTGCTCTGTCAGCGTCCCGGGATGCGAATCCAGGCTGCCCGTGCTGTTCGTGTAATAGGGGGCGTCAGCGGTTCCGTACTGGCTGGTATTAGGAATCGGATGACCGGCAGCAATGGCACCTTGAAGCACTCCGTATATGACTCCGCTGTTGCACGCTTGATTGCCGACAATGTAGTGAATGCGAGTGGCGAGCGACGGGCACTGGCTGGCCGCCTGCGCCGCCATGATGCTGAAGTTGCGGCCAGCTTCAGGGCCGTAGCCACTCTTTAGGCCGCCGGAACCCCATTTTACGTCGCCGCCCGCATCGTTCCATTCCTCGTTGCTTTCTTCGATCCAGACCGTCGGGAAGTTGTAAGTGCTGAGCGCCGTGCAAAGGTTATTGGTGAAGCTTTTCAAATCGGCATCGGTGAAAGAGTTGGGGAACGAGATCCACGGCACGGCATTTAAGGCGGCGGCAAGCGGATACGTGTCGGTCGAAGAAAAGAACCACGCGCCATTTAGGTTGGCGCTGTTGCCGCCGATGTATTGCGGTCCCTTGAGCATATCGCAGGTGCCGGTCTGGTCCGGCGTGCCCCCGCCCCAGGTGCAGCCGCTGGGACCCTCGAACGCGGCGTCGCTGCTGCCGAGGGTGCTGGGAATCATGTACCTGAGCGAGCCGACGTTCATCGTCCCCAGCGTCGCTAGAACTTCATCGCGGAAACCGCTCGCAGAGTTCTCAGCCTTGCCCACGTAAGCATCGTCAACGTAGATGGTCGCGCCATTCTCCGCCGCGCTGTTACTGCCGCTCAGGTCGAGTCGCAGAGAATTATGCGCGCTCGCGGCAGTATCGGTTCCGGTAAAGGGGTAGACGTACTGATGCCACTTGCCGTCGTTGGTCAGCGTGAAAGTATGACTAACCGTCCAATCGCTGTTGCGTATCAGGTGAACTGTTACCTGGGGTGTGCCGCCTGACGTACTGATACCTTCTGCATAGAATGCGATCTCGAAATTGCCGACAATAGGATGCCACGGTCCTGCCTGTGGCGCCGTCAGGCAGGTATTCGAGCCGCCGCAGTCGGGAATCTGATTCGCTACCGTACACGGCGTCACATGGTCGTTGGAGCAGACACCACCGGTGGTCCCTTCGTTATCGACTTGCCAATGCACAGTATGGCTGTTGCCATCGGCCACGTTGATAGCCAGCGAGCCCTGCCCTTCGTATGCCTGCGCGGTTGACAGCGAGCTGTTGGCGTCGTTCGCGGCCCATCCGCCGATCGTGTTGGCTGAGATGTTGCCGCCGATAGAGGTCGAGGTCAGAATCTCGGTCACGCCCACTCCGGGAGCCAAAGTCGGGCAACTGGGCGAGCACGATCCGAAAGTATACGAGCCGCCCGCTGTGTACCCGGTGATGGTGAAAGTCGTCCCTGCGGATGCGCCCGTTCTAACCGAAGCCTTCGCGCCGACCCAATAGCCGGCGGCAGCGCCGCTGTCCTTGGTATCGGTGAAGGTGCTGCTCGACGCCCCGTTCCCGACTTGAATTAAGTGCCCATCACTCGGCGGCTCGAAGCCGGGATTGTAGAGCAGATTCTGCATGAGGTTGGAGTCATCTTCGGCGTTGCCGTAGGCGCCGCCCATGTTCACGCCGATGCGATAGATGCGATTCGTTACAGGAGTCGAAGCTACGACGCCATTGGGTGTGGCCGTCGAGGCAACGGCGAAACCGCCGTCATCGGGTGATGATCGCAGTCTCCGATGAACGAATAGACCTACCGTCAACAGCACGAGCAGGAGCAAGATGAACGCTACCCATCTCACTAAATACAACCCGAGCGAGTCACGTTTCCCACGCTACGTTCTCAGTGCGATCGTCCACAACTGGTGCTTGATATTGGCTGGCGACGCGCCATCGCACGTCGAGTGCTTTGAAAGTACTTATCACTGCTGTCCGCGTCGATACAGACGCGTTCGAGTTCGTGAGATCGGCGTAACTGAAATAGGCGGTTGATCAGGATCGTTGCGTTCTCATCGTAAGATATTTCGAACCAAGCGAAGCGCAACGGCATGTCTTGGACGCGATTCACCCCGTCAGGACTGACGCATGGTCCGGTTTAGCCTGAAAAATCCATAGGTTAGGACGCCGAGGATTCAACCTTCTGTCACCAGCGACAGCTCACTAATCGAAATGCCATGTGGTTGGATTAGACGCCAAGGCATCTTAAACGGGTCAAAACTATCATGAAAACCCAGAGAAACCGTCCCTCGTTACTGCGCCAATTCACCCCCGGCAGAATAATCGCCACCGTGACTGCCCCCGTCCAAACTGGATCGAAATCCCAGTGGGCAGAATCCCGGGAAATGGCGAGCCAGAATTGGTAAAGCAAAATAAAATTCGACCCTTCAGCAGTTCCGTCCTCAAGCCAGAGCGATACCACCGCTCAGGTTTGATGGCGGTGCTTTTCGCGATCCTGTTCGCCGGGTGTTCAAGCACGCCGAACATGCAAACGCTCGAGAAGTCGGCCGGCATAAGTCCGTCGCAGATCGGCGCGGAGTCGCCACAGTCGACACAATTGGCGCCTTCTGCTGGATTTCCCGCCGAAAATCAAAGCTTGGGAAACCAAGGCGGCGACGACCCGCTCGCGGGCATTCAGATTCCTGGCGGCCCCAAATACATACTGGCTCCCGGCGATGTCGTGACGGTCACCGTTTGGGGACATCCGGAACTCTCCGGCAAGCGAACTATCGGTCCCGACGGTGACATCCAGCTACCGTTCGTCGGTTCGTTCAAGATGGCCGGTTACAACGCCGATGATGCCAGCGGGAGGCTCTCGTCGGCTCTGCGCGAGGACTACGTCAACACCGCGGCGTCCGTGACCGTCGATAGTTACAACGGCAACCAGGTGACTGTGCTTGGTCACGTGGCTCATCAAGGCGTGCTGACTTTCCCGAACACTCCGACTCTGCTCGAAGCGCTCGCGATGGCAGGCGCGGCTCCATCCAAGGACGACCAAAGCGGGATGCCCACGCGGTGCGCGATTGTCCGCGGCCGAGATCGCATCATGTGGATCGATTTGCGGCCGCTGATGAAAGGAACGAATCTCGCACTTAACATCCCTTTGCAGAGGAACGACCTCGTGTTCGTACCCGATCCCGACGATGCGCTCGTCTACGTGATGGGACAGGTTAAGAATCCGGGGCCGTATCCGTTGACGGCGAATATGTCCTTCCTTGAGGCGCTCTCGCGCGCCGGTGGCCCTAACGACAATGCACAGCAAGGACAGATTGTGCTGGCCCGTCCGAGCAAGAACACAGAGCAGGTTGTAGATCTGGACAACAGTATTCAGAAGGGCGGCATCAACTACCAGCTCGAGCCAGGCGATATCGTCTACGTGCCGAAGAGCGGATTGGCCAAGGTTGGATATTTCTTCCAACAGATTAATCCGCTGACGTCGATGGTACTGTTCGGCGCCGCATTTATGTAGATGAAACTTGTAACTGAAAAATTTGAATCGGTAAGTCTTAGGATGGATTCCGCGATGAAGCCTGCTGCGGATACTGTCACGCCCGCTGAGGTTTTATGCTTCCGTCTGTAAATCAGTACGGGGCGGTCGCGCGACCGGCCTCATCGCCATTGTTAGTGGCCAATCGTCCCGCGACTCCGTTGAGAAGCCTGCTGGCGCACAAGCGGCTGGCGGTCTTGATAGTCATATTCGTTTCGGTGGTCGGCTTCGCCGTCGCAATCCTCCATCCGCGTGACTATGAAGCTGAGGCAACAATTCGGATTTCGCCAGTCGCCACGTCTTCATTGGCAGGTGAAGAGTCTCAATTCACTTCGAATGCCGATTACCGCGACTTCGTGCAGGAGCAGGTATTCGAAATAGACAACTTTGCAACAGCCAGCGCCGCACTCGATTCGCTCGGTCCCAACCGATCGATCTTCCAATTGCCAAACGAGAGCGATCGCCACGCAGCCGAGCGCCTGGTCAAATTCCTCAGGGTGGAACCGATTGCTGACAGCTACCTCGTCAGAATCACGCTCGGCAGCAGCGAGCCGCAAGGCCTCGATACGATCGTAAATGCGGTCGCGCAGGCATATCTCACCCGCACCGCCAAGCGCGAGTTGGACGGCACCGACGTGGGGCTTCAGCTGCTTACGTCGCGGCAGACCGAGTTGGAGCAGAATGTTTCAAACGATCAAGCTCAACTTGCCAAACTCACCCAGGAACTGGGTGTCTCGAGCGTCTCGAGCGAGATGGTGAATCCCTACGACAAGATGGTGGCGGAATCCAACGCAGCCGTGGCGCACGCTCGGCGCGAGGTCCTGCTGGCGCAAGCTCATCTGGACGCCGTCAAGTCGCATCGCGCGAGGATCAAGGACGCAGACGTCGAAGCCAAGGCCCAGGAGATGGCGGCCAGCGGATCTGAAAGCACAACAGCCAGACAAAAGCTGATTGACACGCGCGAGCAGGCATTGGTCGAACTGGCCGGACTTGGTCCCAACCATCCTGGCCGCCCGGCGCTCCAGGCCGAGATCGCGGAAACCAACAAAGAGCTGGCCAACCTTGATCAGTCTTCGCTCGAGCGAGCCCGCTCAATGTTGGCTGACAGCGAGGAAGCGACAACCAGCGTTGATATTTCGGAAGCTGAATCCAATCTCGACCAGATGCAATCAGCCGAGAAAGGAATCGAAAAAGAACTCGAGGGAGTTAAAAGCACTGCCGCGGTCTTCGGCGCGAAATACAGCCAGGCGGTCAGTGCCCAGGAAAGACTCGAGCGCGAGCACAAGGATCTGCAAGACCTTCAGGAACGCATGAGTATGCTGCGTTTGAAAACGCAAGCGCCGGGAGTGGTCGCGCTCGAGGCGGCGGCCATGGTTCCGGACATCCCGCTGAACAGTAAACGGCGACAGATCTTCTTCATCTTCGTGCTCGGCTCGCTCCTGCTGGGTGTGGCGGTGCCGACCGCGATCGACTTGATTGATCGCAAGCTCAAGACCGCTGACGAGTTTGAGGCGGTTCTGGGTTTTCCTCCTCTCGGAGTCGCACTTGCGAATGGCGCAGGACAGGAATCGATGCGCCGCATAGCCCTGGGAATTATGCGCGAATGGCGCACGTCTGGAATTCGCAGCTATGTACTCACTTCCGTGCGCCAGGGCGGGAATACGCATCTGGCGCTGGCGCTGGCCGACGAGCTTGGCGATCTCGGCGTGCGTGCGCTGGCAATCGAGGCAAGTCTCATCGGCCCTACTGGCGATCGTCCAAAAGCACCATTGTCGGTGGAAGCAGTTGCCCGGGTCGCCGGGCGCGAAACCAAGCGGTTGACGCCGCGAGGTGCGAGCACCGTTGCGCTCGACGGCAAGGCTCAATCCGTGCCGCAGACAATCGGAGACAAGAGCCTCCAGCGTGCTCGAAATGGTAACGTCCCCCGTCCCTTCGGATTCATTCGCGAAAGCGTCGATCGGGCGCTGGGCAATCACGACATAGTACTTCTGGCTGCCCCGCCGTTGCTGTCGTCGGCCGACACTGCGGCGATCATCCAGATACCTGCCGGCGCGATCCTGGTCGCGCGCGCCGGCCGCGACGAGGTATCTGACGTCACTGCGGCAGTCCGGGAATTGGAGCGATACGCTCCGCCGGTGGTCGGCGCGGTTTTCTGCGAGAGTTCGTGGTCGAAGGCGGATGGCGAATTCGAGATTGAATCGGAGTTCGACGACCGACATCCGGCTCAGCATCGAGCGTGATTTTGGATGGGTCGGGAAGTGGTCCTTCACTTCGTCAACGGAGTCGAAGCGTTAATCGTCGCCTCTCTCTTTAGTCCGGGGAAATGAGTTGACGATGCCAGTGCCATCCACAGCTACTTCGCAAACTTCTAATATCGCTCCGCCGGTCGACGAGCTTTCAGCGCTCACCGTCGTTGTAATCGGGCGCAACGAAGGCGCGCGACTGGTGCGATGTCTCGAATCGATCGAGCAAATGCGTCTCTCGCAGGGTTCAGTCGAGGTCATCTACGTCGACTCGGGTTCCACCGACGATAGCCTCGAGCGGGCGGCGCGATTCAAGGTCGAAGTTATCGATCATAAGTCGAGCAATCCCTGCGCGGCGGCTGGACGGAATGCTGGCTGGCGCGCCGCCAAGGCTCCGGTCGTGTTGTTCCTCGACGGCGACACAGTGCTTGATCCAGGCTTCGTCGCAGGCGCCATTGCCGAGTTCAGGGATCCAAGTGTGGCAGTCGTTTTCGGGAATCGGCGCGAACTCGCTCCCAACGCTTCATTTTACAATCGCGTGCTCGATCTCGACTGGATTGCACCTGCCGGCGAAGTCGAATTCTGCGGCGGCGACGCTCTCATTCGCCGCGAGGTCCTGGAACGCGTGGGCGGCTTCGATGAGCGGTTGATAGCCGGTGAAGAGCCGGAAATGTGCCGCCGGATTCGAGCTTTGGGCCTCGTTATCAAGCACGTAGACCTTCCGATGACGGGCCATGATCTGGCGATTACCCGATTCTCGCAATATTGGCACCGCGCAGTCCGCACCGGCTACGCATACGCCGAGGTCTCAGCCAAGTTCAAAAACAGCCCCCTTCCGCTGTGGGACAAGGAGGCGCGCCGCAATCTCATTCATGGCGCCGGGTTGATCGCAATGTTGGCTTCGGCTGCGCTTATCTCGTTAGCTATGAAATCGGCCGTTCCCATTGTTGCAGCAGCGGCGATCATAGCTGCGCTGGTAATTCGCACGGCGTTCAGACTTCGCTGGAAGACTGCAGATCGAGCGACTCGGCTCTTGTACGCACTCCATTCACAGCTCGTGCAGATACCGCAGTTGTTAGGACAGCTCAAATATCGACGCGATCGCTTTCGTGGCAGGACCGCGGAACTGATCGAGTACAAGGACGCCTAAGCGCTTAACTATGAGTGTTCACGATCAGAAGGACGCCTCGGTTGTTCTGGTGTCATTCAACACACGCGACCTGCTGCGCGAATGTATCTCGACTCTGCAGCGCGAGGCCGGAGCGATTTCGTACGAGACTATCGTGGTCGACAACGCGTCACGCGATGGCTCGGCCGACATGGTTGCGGCCGAGTTCCCCGAGGTCCGGCTGGTTCGAAGCGATCTCAACCTGGGATTTGCTGCCGCCAACAATCGCGCCTTTGAGGTTTCGCGCGGGCGCTACGTCGTGTTGCTGAATTCAGACGCGTTTCTGCGGCCGGGCGCGTTGCCCTTGTCGATCGAGCACATGGATGCAAATCCGCGGGCCGGCTTGGCCGGTGGCAGACTCGTCGGACGCGATGGCTCCTGGCAGCCCTCGGCGAGAATGTACCCTTCGGCGCTGAATAGTCTGCTCTCGATGTCGGGCCTGTCGGCAAAGTTTCCGAAGTCGCGATTCCTGGGACGAGTGGACCGAACCTGGGCGGATCCGCTTCAGCCAGCGCAAGTCGACTGGGTACCCGGCGCCTTCAGTATTATCCGGCGTAGCGTGCTCGACGAGATCGGGCATTTCGATGAGCGGTTCTTTCTCTACTTCGAGGAAGTCGATCTCTGCCGGCGCATCAAGGCTGCTAACTACGAGGTCTGGTATTGGCCTGACGTAGTTGTAGAGCACATAGGCGGCGAATCGGCTAAGACCGTCAAAACTCTGAAGCTTGCTTCGTCCGGTTCGCAAATCGAGCTATGGAAGATGCGAGCCGAACTCCTCTACTTCAGAAAGCACCACGGGCCAATAGGCGCATGGTCGAGCATGCTTTTGGAGAAGACGTGGTACCAGCTACGGGCTTTTCGCAATTGGCAGTCGAACCTGGCTGAACGAAGCGCCAAAGTCGCAGATCTGGAGCGTCGAATCGCCACGTTGAAGCAGGCATGGAGAGATACCCAGGGCGGAAGAGTCTCTCCCATGCGGCCTTGGTAGTTCGATGCTGGAAAATCTGCGCGAAGACTGGACCACCTACGAGCGAGACATCTGGCGACAGGGCTTGTGGGTGATGGCTGTCTATAGATTCGGGCGCTGGCGCTACGGATTCAAACACCGCATCGTGCGCGCGCCGCTTTCGTTTATTTACAAATTACTGTTCAAGTTCATCCAGATAGTCACCGGGATAGAACTTCCCTGCGAGGCTACGCTCGGCAGACGCTGCCGCATCGACCACTTCGGCGGCATCGTAGTGAGCGGCGATGCGGTGCTCGGCGACGATGTCGTTCTCCGAAACGGCGTCACCATCGGACTGCGCCACGCGGGAGTTCGCGGATCACCGAAAATTGGAAACCGCGTGGACGTGGGGGCAGGCGCCAAGATTCTTGGCTCGATCACAATCGGCGACGACAGCATAGTTGGGGCGAATGCGGTTGTGCTGCACGATGTGCCGTTGAATTGCGTCGCGATAGGAGTCCCCGCGAGAATCATACCGCGACGTTCCGAGAGCAGCGTAGAGTTCTTCGAAGATATCAGCAATCCAAACGGGCATAAAGATTCTTGCCCGACATGAATATTCTTGTGAAACCTGACTGTCCCAGGATTATGCGAGGTCAGCATACACAAAGCCCTTTGCTCATTTGCGCAAATCTGGTTGAGCAAGTGAGAGCTGGAGCGTTGTGAACGGGAATCTGAGAATCCTTTACGCCGCCGGTCCGGGGGACTTGGTGGATACTCACCGGCTATCGAAGGAGGGCAAACAAGCTCCGTTTGAGATGGCGATAGGCTGTTCCGAGATGTTTCTCGATTGGTGCGAGAGAACCGGGGCAGAGGCGCACCTGATCTCGTGCAATTCACGGCGGGAAATTTTTCGCGATGGCTGCTACGTAGTCGAAAATCGCCCTCGCTCCGCGTCGTTCTGGTCCAACGGACTCAGACATCACTTAGCCTCCGTCGCTTACGGGCTGGGTATCGTACGGACTGCTCTGCGCGAACGACCGAACGTGGTTATTGTCGATTCCGGGACCACGCATTGGATCGTGTTCTCCTTGCTGAACCTTTTATCCATTCCTGTAATTGCCGTCCTGCACAACACCCTCTGGCCGGCGGGCTATCCGCCCAAGCGGCGATCGGCACGGTTGCTGATAGCTCTCGACGGTTGGTTCTTTCGGCGCTTCGCAGCCGCAACCGTCTGCGTCTCGCCGGAATGCGAGAGGCAGGTCCGACTCGTTGCGGGAGAGCCAAAAGGACCCATTTTTCAATCCCGATCTCAATTTCGCCGCGGATTTCTCGACATTTTACCCGCTCCACCTCCGCATGAGCTCAGACCCTTCAGAATTCTTTACGTTGGCCGGATCGAAGAGTCGAAGGGCGTATTCCTCATCCTTTCGATGGCCGAGGAACTGGAGAGACAGATGCCCGGCCAGGTAGTCTGGAAGATTTTCGGACATGGCGGCGCTTCCGAGGAACTGGCGCGACAAGTGGAGCAACGCAAGCTGGGTAATCTGATCGAGATTGCCGGCAAACTCTTCCCCGAAAAAGCGCGCGAAGCATACGGATGGGCGCACGCCACCGTGGTACCAACCACCAGTCAATTCAATGAAGGTCTCGCGATGACCGCAGTCGAAGCGAATCTCTCAGGTCGCCCATCCGTGCTGAGCGCCGTAGTCCCGGCGGGTGAAGTGCTCGGCGGCGCAGCGATAGTAGTCCCCGCCGATAACGTCGATGGCTTTGTGACGGCTTTCAAAAGGCTAATAATAGAACCATCCTACTATGACGCTCACCGTCGCGCGCCCGAGGCGGTTCAGGAACAGTTCTACGATTTGTCTCAGGGCTTGGCTGCCGTGCTCGGCCGGGCGATTTCAATAGTCGTGCCAGCTGACGAGGCCAGCTCGAATCGCGTCACTGTTTCCTAGCTGAATTCTTCACGGGGTACGGATTTGCCCGCTGGTGAGGTTCCCCTTCGAGCTTTTGCTCGCAGCACGTTCTCGCGACCCGCCCTGATCTCCACCCAGCCTGTACGCTAGCGTGAGGATCTGCCGCACTGCCGATGCGGCGCGCATCTTGATCTTGTGTTTTTGCTTCGGCGCGGGCGTCCTGCCCCACTGCGCGTATACCTCTCGCCAGGCGCGCAACCCCGGCTGTCCAAGGTCCCCTGACAGTTCCCACGGCTTGGTGGCGCCCGCAAAATGCAGAATTTGACCTTCTGACGAATACGCCGAGTCGCGCCGGTTCCACGACGGATCGAGTTTCAATATCCTGTTCTCGAAGTACTTGTTCAGTAGATCCTGATCGGGAAACCAGAGCACTGGCGGCATCGATCGCTTGAAACGAATCAGCTCAGTCGTCGCAGAGCCGCGTCGCCACGCATCGACATCTATCAACGCTACTCCTGAATTGAACCAGCGATCAGGAACGATGCCAATCGAGTGAAGGTAGGCCTCAACCTCCGACGGCACGTTGTTGTTGATCGCCATGGCGATGGAATTTCCCTCGAGCGGCATCTCGAAAAGCTCGACCAGGTCCCGGCCCACCAGGGTATCGGTGTCCATGTAAATGCAGCGCGAAACATGGGGCGGCAACAGATCGCCAATCTGGATGCGCGCCCAGGCGAGCAAGGGAAATTTCTCCGTCGCCCAATACCAGGGCAGGGACTTCATCGTCAGGAAATTTACTTCGGCAGCATCGCTCCAGAACTTTCGCAGCGACGAGATTGTTTCTGCATCCAAACCTTTCTGGATCACCCACAGTGCCACCCCGGCCGACGTTTGCTTGATCGCTGAATAGCCAGCCACTGCGAGACCGGCCGAGGTCGCGGAATCACTGGCCAGCACCACGTGAACCCAGGAATGTTTTTTCTCTTCCATTTTCGGCTGTAAGACAGTGCCCCGTGCGCCGCGGATATTATCTTCTGAAGTTTTCGTTTTGGACTTTGTTCAAACTCGCATCGAACGGCAGATGATTTGGTCACTATAAACCTTGGCGCCCCGTAAGTCGCCGCGCCAGGCCGGCCTTTGGGCACTTGAATGGAGCAGGTCAGCTTGCACCGATTCAGGAATATTTGAGGTCAAGGAGCACCCTGCAGGCTCTCCTCCGTATCTAATTAAGTCAGCGGCGAGCGACAGGTCAGGCCATCCTTTTTCTGGAGAGGATCACTTTTAAGACGGCTTATGATCATCAAGACAACATCGACAGATTACGGTTACTTCGATACATCGATCTCTGATCTGGGGACGCAGTATCGTGAACAATACAATTCGGCGACGCCCTTTCCGCATATCGTGCTGCCGGATTTTCTCGATGAAAACATTCTCGAGCTCTGCTTGCGGGAATTTCCTTCGGCGCCACAGTCTGCGGTCGGGTACAACCGCAAGCAGGAGAATCTGAAGTTCGAGTTCAAACCCGAAACGCTGTCACCGGCGTTGAGGTCGCTATTCTACTCGTTCAACTCGATTCCATTCGTCGGTTTCATTGAAAACCTGACTGGCATCAGGGGCCTGATCCCCGATCCGCATTTCGCCGGCGCGGGATTTCACCAGGTGAGTGAGGGCGGCCATCTCGACATACATGCCGATTTCAATTTCCATTCGATGATGCGCCTAGAGCGGCGAATCAACGTGCTCATCTATCTGAACAAGGGCTGGCGTGAGGAATACGGTGGCTGCTTTGAGATCTGGGATACGAAGATGACCCGATGCTGCAAACGGATAGTGCCAGCGTTCAACACCTGCGTGGTTTTCAATACCAGCTCGACGTCATTTCATGGCAACCCGGTTCAAGTGAAGCATCCCGATGGGCATCCGCGCCGAGCGATCGCGCTCTACTACTATACTGCGACTTGGGATGACACGCGCCGCGCACATAATACTCGCTTCAAGGTGCGCCCGGACTCAACGGACGAATTCGATTTGCGCGTCCGTCTCAATGAAGTTGTCGAAGCTGTGATGCCGCCGCTCGCACTCCGCGGGCTGAGGAAGCTTGCGCGAGCTGCCGCTCGTACCTATCGCTCACCTGTCACGTGAGCTGAGGCGGCTCGAAGCGGCGCTCACCTAATCAGACCATTACTCTGCGGAATCCGGCTTGCTGCGTTCGCGGCAACACCTTGGCCGCCGTGACCTCTACCACCTGGGGCACCGTTTGGCTGAGCAGAGCTGTGCTCCATCCGGCCATCAGGAACAGGAAACGCCAGGGTATTCCACCCCCGGCCCCTTCGAAGTCTTCAAATGTGTTTAGAATAAAAATGCCGATCAAGCTGAAGGCGGCCAGAGCCCTGGGATCGTCACGGCGCAGCGGGGTACTGTAAATGACCAATCGTATCGGAGGCCAAATGCATAGCACTACGAATATGGCCAACGCATACAGTCCCCACATCAGGGCGACAATCAAGTAGGCATTGTCGATTGAACTCATTCCGTTGATCACAGGAAACTCGTTACGGCCCCAACCCCAGGTTGCGCGCTCTTCGACTACCGGAATATAGAGCGGTATCAGCAAATTTCGGTAAGCCGAGTCTTCCTGGATTCGATCGCCCGTTGCTCTGGCGAAGGCAGGATCCACCGAAATGTAGCGCTTGAATGCCGTGAAGCTTGGCACGCCAATCAATCCTATTACGAGCACCAATGAAATTATCGCGCGCTTGCGGTTGGGTGCCCGCAAAACCGCAACGGCCACAGCGCCGCACGCGGCTCCCATCCAGGGGCCTATGGAAAGGGACATGATACTTCCGCCAACAATGCAGAGCTCGCAGAAACGAATCTTGCTTATCGGCAGAAAAAGCATCCGGTCATGCCACTCGCCGGTCCACTCCAGCCATCGCGCGATTCGAAAACCAAACGCCATCATAGTTCCCAGGGCGATCGCGTGGCCGTATGGCCCTGCAGTCCGCATGAAACCACCGCGGAATACCACGCCAACGGAATAGAAATACTGCGAGAGGAAATGCGTGAACAGGTCTGAGCCCATTCTGAATTCGTAAATGGAAACGATGGCAACAATGGCAAGCATGACGGCGATGCGTTTAGCAGCGTCGACGGCGAACTGCGGATGCCGAAACATTTGCTTCGCTACAAGATAGGGCAACAGAACCCTGAACAGATCTTGGAGCAACATATTCTGAGTACCTTCTTTGTAGCCCTTGTTCATTCCCTCCGCGATCGCGGTGAACACCATGTAGCCAATGACCACAAAGTCGATCGAGTTCCATTTCCAGTTCAGCTTCGGCCGAAACAGAACAAACACTGCGATCGGCAGGATAGCGAGATCAGCAAACGAATATTGTCCCGAGAGCGGCCAGGGGTACTCGGGCAGCAGTAGCAGTACTGGCAGGTAGACGTTAAGCAGCGCACGTTCGGGTCCCCATCGAAGACACACGATCAGCGCTAGAATTCCCGGAACCGCGACCAGAATTGTCTGGATCATTCTCCTGACAGTCCCAGCGCCAGCAAGCTTTTGTTCGTTTGTGGTTTCAAAGAAATCGTGATGCACCTTGAGTCTTGTTCAGCTACCAAGCATGCCCTGACTTCCGCCTCATCTGCCAGATCTCTTTCATTAGGCGGTCATGCGGTCGCACCCGAGCTTCCTCAGTGTCTCGCTGAAGCCGTCGCCGCGTGGCGACTCAGGACCATTTCTTTGGCTTTCTCCGATAGATTTGACCTGCTGTGCAAATCTTCCTTTCAAAAGGAGGAAATGTTCGCTATTTGATCGATCCGGATTCTTCCGAGAGAACGTCAGGATGCACATCACTCCGGAAAATAGGGCCGCGTTGACACGCTAGAGAGCAGGGCTATATCGTTTTCGAACCATCACCATGGAGTTATTAGTGCGGTGGGCGAGCGGAGCTTGAAGGTAGCGTTTCTCAGCCCATCTTGGCCGATCGACAAAACGGCGAATGGCATCGCAACCTATGTGCACGGCGTCGCGGCGGGACTGCGGCGGCTGGGGCATACGCCGATCGTCCTTAGCTCCCACTATGATGAAGATAATTTGCCAGCCGATTTCTATCCGCTCGAGCTCGAAGAGTTGTCTGTACTTTCCCGGATTCGCGACGGGCTGAATTTCCGCATCAACGCGCCAGAGGCGCTTCGAGAGAAATTCAGCCGGGTCCTCGTAAAATCGGCTCGACGCGCAATCGAGGAGCGGGGTGTGCAGCTGCTCGAAATGGAGGAGACCTTCGGCTGGGTTCAGCTTGTGAAGCCGCAACTGCCCGTTCCGATAGTGGCAAGGCTCCACGGGCCGCACTTTGCTAACGGTGCGGCGTTGGGAATCCCTGCCGACGATGCTTTCCGACAGCGCGTGCGCGATGAAGGCATAGGGATCGCGCAGGCGGACGGCCTGTCCGCGCCCTCGCGTGAGATTCTCGAGCGAACCAGGGAGTACTACGGGACGCCTTTGACCGAAGCCGTCGTCATTCCCTATCCAGGTCCTGTGGTACCGGCGGAACGGCGCTGGTCGCTGGCGGACTGCGACAGATCGCTTATTCTTTTCGTTGGCCGATTCGACCGTCACAAGGGCGGCGACGTGGTGATCGATGCGTTTCACTCGATCGCGCAACGCTTTCCAAAGACTCGGCTCTGCTTCGTAGGTGCGGACGAGGGCATAACCGACGAGCAGGGCGGACGTTGGACTCTTTCGCAGTACATCGACAAACGGGCGCACGACGTAGCCGGGCGCATCGATTGCCTTGGCCGACAACCCAACTCTTCGCTCGCCGAGTTGCGCCGCAAAGCCTTCGTAACAATCGTCGGCTCGCGCTACGAAACTTTCGGATTAGTGGTGCTCGAGGCGATGGCCTATGGCTCTCCGCTGGTGGCCACGCGGACGGGAGGTATCATCGAAATTGTCGAAGATGGCGTGAATGGAATTCTGGCTCGTCCGGGAGATCAGGACGATCTGGCTGCCGCTATCGCGCGGTTGCTCGACGCGCCGGAGTTCGCTGCGAAGCTTAGCCAGCGCGCCGCAGAAGATGCCGCGTTGCGTTATCATCCCGACACGATTGCACGCGAGACCGCTGCATTTTTTGAGACCGTTCTCGATAGATGGAGCCGAAGCTCGTCCTGAAGCTATTGACGATAGTTGCGTCAGGCTCTCGCGATATTTGAGGTTCTGCCGACCCCATGGCATTGACCGGAGGGCGAAAATTACCGCGAGAGAGTCGAGGAGCAGGTCAATTCTACCGGGGAAAGCTAGAGAAACGGTCCTGAGTTACCACGCGACTGCGGCTTCATCGCAATAATCTCCCCAGCGTACGAAGCGGGAACCCGAGTGCGTGGACCGCACGCCAGGATTGCTGCGACGCGATCCTATCTTTGAGATCACAATTTGTTCAGGAGCATGTTTTGAATTCTGCGGAACGCAAATTGGAACCGGCGGACGAAATCAGCCAGTACGTGCCTGACGGCTCAGAGAAGCGGGCATTGCATGCGGTTGAAGATGTATTACCTCTACCCGCGAAAGGGCGATCGCCTGCGCTGATCATCGAGGGCAACCGATGGGTCGGCCCGGATCTACGCGAACTGTGGGCTCATCGCGAGCTTTTCCTTTTCCTCGCCTGGCGTGACGTCAAAGTCCGTTACAAGCAGACTGCGCTCGGCGCCAGCTGGGCGATACTTCAACCTCTCATCAGCATGGTGGTCTTCACCATGCTCTTCGGGCGACTGGCAAAGGTGCCGTCCGAGGGCCAACCCTACGCAATATTCTCGTATGCGGGTTTGTTGCCGTGGAACTTTTTCACCACCGCGGTAACCAACAGCTCCAACAGTTTGATCTCGAGCACTAATCTCATCACCAAGGTCTATTTTCCCCGGCTGCTGGTGCCTACCGCGGCGGTCGGAGCGTGCCTGGTAGACATCGCGATTGCAGCGCTGATGCTGTTTGCGATCATGCCGTTCTACGGCGTCGGCTTCCACGCGAGTCTGCTGATGCTGGTGCCGCTCGTGATGTTGGCGGCCTTGACGGCGGCTGCCCTCGGGATTTGGACATCGGCGCTGAACGTGAAGTACCGCGACATCCGTTACGCACTGCCGTTCGCTATTCAGATGTTGATGTTTCTCACGCCCGTTATTTATCCGATCAGCTTTCTTCCCGAACGCTGGCGATGGTTGCTCCGGCTCAACCCGCTCAGTGGAATCATCGAGGGCTTTCGCAATGCAGTCTTCGGGCGTCCCTTCAACTGGACCGGGCTGGCAATTTCGGCCCTGGTGACCCTCGGACTGTTGGTCGGCGCCGCCTTGGTATTCAGCCGCATGGAAGAAGAGTTCGCGGACGTTATCTAATCTTACATGGAACCAATCATAAAAGTCAGCGGTCTCAGCAAGCGCTACCGTGTCGGTGGCGGAAATGGCTATGGCAATTTGCGCGAGAGCATCGTCAGAACTGTCAAAGCTCCCTTGCGCCTTCTAAATTCGCGATCTCGCAACAACGGTTTCGATGGCAAGGCGCATTTTTGGGCCCTCAAAGATGTTGATTTCGAGGTCCAACCCGGTGAAATCCTCGGCTTGGTCGGCAGCAATGGCGCCGGCAAATCCACCCTCCTCAAAGTTTTGTCGCGTATCACCCGGCCCACTGCGGGCCGCGTTGAACTCCACGGCCGAGTGCGCAGTCTGCTTGAAGTCGGCACCGGCTTTCATCCGGAACTTACGGGTCGCGAGAATGTATTTCTCAATGGCGCGATTCTCGGCATGCGCCGCTCGGAGACCGTCCGGAAGTTCGATGAGATCGTGGCCTTTGCCGAAGTCGAGAAATTTATCGACACTCCGGTCAAGCACTACTCCAGCGGTATGTACGTCCGTCTGGCATTCGCCGTCGCTGCCCACCTCGAGCCGGAAATTCTGCTGGTCGACGAAGTGCTTGCGGTAGGCGACATTCGGTTCTGGCAAAAGTCGAATGACAAGATGCGTCAACTCAATGCGCAGGGCATGACGATCGTTCTCGTCACTCACAACATGTGGCTGATTCAGACCGTCTGCACGCGCGGGATGTTGCTCAAGAATGGAAAGATCGATACCGAAGGGCGGCCCCAACTCGTGATTGACGCCTATCGTAGGACTGCAGAGGAGCTCAGAGAACAACCGACAACTTCGGGTAATGTTGACAAGGAAGGCGCAATCGAAAGCGTTCACCTGCTGCCGACGGAAGACTGGACAGCCGACGGTAAAGCGACTCCTGGATCTCCAATGAGGTTGAAGTTTACCGCCTATATCCCATCTGAGCCTCGAGTTAAGCTCTACATTCGGATCACCAGCCCCGATGCGATTCCTTTTTTCACCGTGTATAGCGAGCTGGTAAATGTTCCCTCCAACGGCCGGCTAACCTGTGATGCAAAGATACCTCGATTAATGTTGCATGGTGGAGACTACCTTGTCTGGGTCGGCGTATGCTCGGATCGCGATCAGGAAGACAAGCTGTTGCAAACTAACGTGCCGCTGAAGGTGAGCCAAACCGGTGCCACCAATCCGGAACGAGGCCTGTTCTGGAACGAAGCTGCGTGGGAAATTTCTTAGCGCGCACTCGATGAACCAGACGATAAGGTTCTACGAACGACTGACTATCCTTATTTCGCTTCAGCACGAATCGGAATCCTTTCCTTGCGCTGGCTACGATACCCAGTCGTTTTGAAGTAACGTTGATGCAACGTGCCACAACGGCAACGCGTCGGCGCGGATATCCTCGACAATGAACCATTCTCAAGTTCCGCTAGGCAAGCAACTGGACAGGGTCAAGGACATCACTGCTTACGTTGATCGCACCGCGGCCTCGAGTCGCGTCCCACATTGTGATCAGTCCTTCGAGGTTTGGATAACAATCTGTCGATAAGTTGCTCGAGGTCGGCGGCGAAGCGCTGAGATCTGTCGCGCCGTTCCCTCGGTTACATTCCGCAAACCCTGTCCGATGAAGATTCAACTGCGAGCGGACCGCCGCCGCGTTGCATCTTTTCTTCCGGACCCAGCCTGACCGGCACTCCGCGTCGCTGTGCACCTGCTGTGACGACCGCAGGCAAGGGCTTCGTCCGATCGCGTCACCTATGGTGTCTATAAGTAGGGTTTGAAAACATTATGTTGCAGGCGCGCTTCTGCCAAAAAGTTGCCATGACGCAACTTTCGATCTCGCCGTCACGCATTCGACACATGGTCTGACCGGCTGTCTGTTGTTGCTACTCACCGTAGTGAAGTTAAACCAAGCGTAGGCTAGTGGCATGCCGCTTGCTTTGCACGTGCGCGGTGGAGTGCAGCCGGGCGGGGCGGGCGTATGGCCGTCTCTGCATCGGAAGCCCTGGGGAGGGTCGAAGTGCGCCGATCGAAAGCAGCGAATTGGTTCGTCTCGTTTCTTGTTTTGATAATGATCGCTGTCCCTGTGCCGAGCGCAATTGCTTCCACCGGCGAGCCGTTTGTTCAAAGCCAGCCTGCTGCTAAAAAAGCGAAAAAGACACCAGCGGCCGTTCAGGTGTCGCTGATCTATCCGGCCAACGGAGTGCTCGCTCCGAACCAACCGCAGATGGTTCAAGTCGGTGTCACGGTCCAACCAAAGTCTGGAACTCAGCTCAACAAATATCGACTGAAGCTGACCGTGCTCAAAACCAACGGGAAGAAGGTGCTCGCTGATTCAATCCAGCCGACTCAAACCTCTCTGGTCACGACGTTGAATATGGGAGCGGTTGCTCCTGGTGACTACGAAGTGGCCGCGGAATTGGTACAAAGCGGAAGTAAGGCGCAAGCGCAGCGGATTCGAATTAGAAAAACCCAGGATCCGGTGCCAACTCCGACTCCCACAGCGACTCCTACCCCAACCTCTTCGACGCCTACTGCGACAGCCACTGCGACCGTCACGCAGACGGCAACTGCGACTAAAACGGCGACCGCAACCTCGACCTTGACTGCGACCGCAACCCGGACGGCGACACCCACTCCGACCCCGAGCGGGACGCCGTCGACGAATCCGTCCGGCACCGTGACGCAGACTCCAACCGCATCTGCCACGGCGAGCGCAAGTGCCACCGCGACAGCTACTGCCACATCCACTCCGACTGCGACGGCCACGGCTACTCGGACCGCGACCGCAACTGCAACCGCGACACCCACGGCGACCGCCACCTTCGCGCCGGTCAAGCCGGTCCAGTATGGCGGCAACACCAACAGCGGTGGTTCTTCCGTGAAGGTGTTTTACAAATCGGAATGCACCGGCTCCGGTACGCCTTACGAGGGGTGCACAGGTGCGGGCGCCGGGTCGGGGTTGGCGAGCACACCGGTGAACGGCGACTGCATGGTCTTCAACGTCGCCTTCCTCAACTCGAAAACCCTCACTCCGCCGCCGGGTTTAACCAGCGGCGGATCGTGTGTGACCGTCGCCAACACTGAAATCTGCGACTTCTACAAAATTGCGAACAACGAAAGCGGCGACTACACCTTCTCATTCAACGGCGGCGCCTATCCCATCGTTACATACGGTGAGTATTCAGGCGCCGCCAGCACCTGTTTTGATCCTGCCGTTAGAGGTACCCAGACGGCTCCAGGCCAAAGCCTGACAGTGAACTACGGATCGCCATCGGTACCGGGCGAGATGCTTGAAATGGGCTTCGGTAGCGGAAGTACTTTCGGCATGGCTGGGCCGAGCAATTTGACCCAACGCTATATGAAAGATGAGCAGTCCTTCGCTTACTTCGGTATTTACTACGGCGACAACAAAACCTTCTCGAGCGCTGGCTCTGAAACCGCCACGCAGGGCGGGAGTAGCATGGTTGGCATCGTAGAAGGAATCGAACCCGGTGCCACGACGCCGGTCGCGACCGACACAGCGACTGTTACTCAGACCGCCACTGCCACTTCGACGCCCACTCCAACGGCGACACCTACGGTTACGGCAACTGGAACGGCAATCGCGTCCGCGACTTCCACGACAACGGCGACAACGACACGAACCGCAACCGCGACAGCTTCAGTCACGGCAACTTCGACAGCGACTGCCTCAACCGACCCGTCGTCTACATCCACAGCTAGTGGCACTCCTACTAACACGGTGGGCGTGACGGCAACAGCGACTGTGACTGCGACTGACACTCAGACCGCGACTGCCACCGCAACGCCGACGACGACCGCGACGGCTACTGTGACCTCCACCGCCACGGCAACTTCAACTGCTAGCTCGTCCGCAACTCCGACGCCGACGGCTACCGTGACACCCACTGCCACAGCAACTTCAACCGCCACCGCAACGCCCACCGTGACGGTGACGGCGACGCGAACTCCAACCGCGACTGCAACCGCGACGGCGACCTCGACATCGAGTACGGCGACGCCGACTGGGATAGCGACTACTGTGGCGGTGGTGTCGTCGACGGCGGCGACGAGCAGCGTCAATCGGGTCGGGGTGAATATCGGAGGCGCCTACGGCAACGCTGAAGATGACTCCAACATCATGCAGAACCTGCTCTACAATCCCGGCTTCGAGCCGCCCAGCGACGGGCATCTGATTCAGATCGCGAGCGGAGCGACCAGCAGCAGCTTCAAGGATAGCAAGGACAGCGGCGCTGCTACCGGCTATTGGATCGGCGCGAAGGCCTCGGTCAGAACGGGCGCGGCAGCGGGGACGACTTTCACCATCACCGGGTTTACCGCGGGTGGCTCTTACACATTCGGCTCGTGCTCACCGAGTTGCCCGACTCTTTCCGCCGGTGTTGGCGTGACCGAAGTGCTCACGTCCACCAGCATTGGCGGCAACATCTCAACCAACGTGATCGGTGGATGGCAGGCGAATGATGCGAACGGCTCGCTGTCAACCGCTCAGGCGTATGAAGGGCAGGGATCGTTGGCGATCAACGTTGCCGACGGCAACTCGCACACCGTTCACTGGCAGGTCGACAATCAAGGCACCACCGGCGGCGTCTGTTCCGACGACAACGTGACGCCGTGCACGGTCGCGAATCAGGCGGCCGACTGCGGCGGTTCGAACACCTGCCTGACGGCGCCGCAGGCTGGACCGTGGCATCCGGTCGTGGGCAGTTGGGAGATTGCTTTCTATGCGGCCGCCGACAGCACCACCTCCGGCACTCCGCAAGTTACGGTGCAACTGCTTCGCAACAGCGGCTGGACCGTCAGTCACACGTTTACGCTGACCAACGACGGCGCCTGGCATCAGTACGTCTACCCGTTCACTGGCACCGATACTGCCGCGAGCGCTCCGAATTCTTTGCGACTCAACATAACCGGCAGCAACAGCGCGGCGGAGAGTGGCGCGACCATCTACGTTGACGATGCTTACGTCGGCAAGGCTGAGAACTCGCCGAGCGGTTTCCGCGACGAAGTTCTAACCACGCTGGGGACGATGAACGTCGGTTCGATCAGGTACATGATCCCCGATACTCTCGGCGGCAGCGACGCCAACTTCGAAGGTCAAAGCAGCTGCACCCCGGGCGGAGGCACGCCGGACCAGGCCGGCACCTGCGACATGCTCAAGGGCCCGCAGTATATCGGCGGGAGCAGCAGCAACCTCAATGGCGCGTGGTTCTTCTCTTCGACCGACATGTATCCATTGGCTGCTGCCGTGAACGCGGTGCCATGGATCTCATTCCCAAACTCGTTCACCGACGCCGACTTGAAAAGCTTCACCAACAATCTGTGCACTGCTCTGAGCACCTATAACTTCCCGTCGGTCTGGATTGAAGAGAGCAACGAGGAGTGGAACGACGCGGGCGGCGATGTGAAATGGGGTTCCGGCAATCTCGGACAGAACGGCTACGGCGGCGAGGCCGGCCGCAACTTCAGCATCATGGCGGCGCAGGCGGCTAGCCAGTGCCCATCGCTCGCCGGCCGCATTCACTACATGGTCGGCAATCAAATCTGCAACAGCGGAGTTATCTACAGCGTGCTGACGGGCGCGTCCGCCGCCGGCTACCCGATTCCCAACAGCAGCCAGTACGGCACGGCAGACGCACCGTATTACACCAACAGCACGGGCAGCCTGAATTCGCATACCGGGACCTTGCCGCAGCAGGCAGCGGCCTACGCCTCAGACTTCTTCAGCACCGGAGCCAACTACGTACAGCATTATGTTGGCCCGCCCAGTTTGGGCTGCGTGAACAACGGCACCATCTACGGCGACTACGGAACCGTCGGCTCGAATAACTTCGTGAACTTCTACGAGAACGGGCCGGCCGGCTTTTCGCCACCGATCAACACCGAGCAGGCGTACCTGAGTGAAGCGGGCTATCCGTCAGCCGCTTGGATGGGCGAGAGCTGGCTGATGGGCGTGCAGTTGCTGAAGACGCCGCTTCAGAACGAATTCACCCTCGCGCAAATCGAGTTCGGTCAGGGCGGCACCAACGCGCCCATCTGGGGTATCACGCACGACCTCGACAGTGACTTC
>Ga0210391_10000561_pt1 | contig 38091 bp, 31 predicted proteins | sample IncBWC12OmetaG_FD_160573 | JGI IMG/M metagenome (GOLD analysis project Ga0210391, IMG submission 160573) | Forest soil microbial communities from Barre Woods Harvard Forest LTER site, Petersham, Massachusetts, United States - Inc-BW-C-12-O ...
AAAAGAATGGAGACAGCAGTGAGGCCGAATTTTGTGTGGTGAGTGTAGGTAGTCATGTGAAGAAACGAGCCTCTCGAAGTTTTTTCTGCGCCGACGGAGGAACTAGATTCCTCCGGAGAGTCAGACGATGGGTGCGGACAGAGGGGTGTGTCACGCTGGCCCGCACCCATCCCTCGACAACAGCATTCTTATTTTTTGTTTTTCACCGAGCCACAGGGTTCATGGAGGTTAGACTCCCCCAATTGAAAAAATGAAGCAGGCAGTTGATAGACAATTTATTTGAAATTTATGGCTTGAGGCACGAAGCGGCGAGGACACGGAGAAGAAACGGCAAGACGGGCACGGCATGCCGTGCCCCTACGAGAGGAGGTGTATGGAGTGATCTTGCCGAGATGGGGCGCAACGTGTTGCGCCCCTACAAGGACGGTTGGTGCGCGAACACGAAACGGTCAGGAGCGGAAGAGGACGGATTCGCGTTGGAAGGTTTTGACGGCGATGAAGATGGCGGCGGCGGCGTAGACGCAGGTGGAGGCGAAGATTATGGCGATGGAGCCCCAGTGATAGGTGCCAGTGATGATTTCTTTGCAGATCAGGCTGGTGTTTAGGATGGGGATCAGGGCGAGCTTGGGGTTGAGTTCGACACCCGGGAGGACGCTGGCTACGGCTGGAATGACGACGATGAACGTCATGGGGGTGAGGTAGCTTTGGGCTTCTTTGTAGGTTTTGGCGAAGAGGGCGACGGTCATCAGGACTGCGGAGAAGAGGACGGAGAGAGGCAGAGCCATCAGAAAGACGGCGACGACTGAGGTGAGACCGAGATTCATGTGGATGCCGGCGCCGGAGGTGTTCGCGGAATTCGCGAGGGCGTGGCCCATGTAGGCGAAGGAAAGGCCCATGGACGTGACAGAGAGAATGGCGGTCGTGAGGGAGGCTGAAAAGACTAAGAGAAATTTTCCAAGGACTAGGTCCAGGCGGGAAACGGGACTGGAGAGAATGGTTTCCATGGTGCCGCGCTCTTTTTCGCCGGCGGTGAGGTCGATGGCGGGGTAGATGGCACCGGTCATGGAAAGAATGATGACCATATAGCCGATCATGCTGCCGATGCTGGCGCCGCCGACTTTTTCGGGCGGAGCGACGTTGTGCTGTTTGGTGTCGAAGGGAGCGATTAGGGAGTCAGGCAGGTTTTTCGCTTCGAGGCGCTTCTTGACGAGATCGTCGCGATAAGCCTTTAGGGACTTTTCAACGTGCTCGGCGCCGAATTCCGATTTGAGTTCACCTTCGTAGTAATGAATTTGAATGGTCTGGGGAGTGCCCTTGTCGAGAGAAGCCTGAAAGCCCTCAGGGATTTCGACGGCGGCGCGAATTTGTTTTTCAGAGATTTGATCTTTCCAATTGTCCGCGTAAGGAACGACTTCGATCTCCTTGTTGGCCTTTAAAGCGTCGACAACGGCGGGGGAATCTTCGCCGTGAATGATCATGATTTTGGGAACTTCTTTTTTGGCGCTGCCAATCAAAACGGTGGAGAGTGAAATCATCCCGGAGATGAGAATAGGAAAAGCGAGCAGAGGGACGAGGACTGTGGAGATGAGAGTGCGGCGGTCGCGGAGCCATTCTCTGAGTTCCTTGCGATAGACGACGCCTACGGCGTGAAGACTCATGACGATTAGGCCTCCGCGTTGGCAAGCGGGCCAACGACCTTGACGATGATTTCTTCGAGATTGTGTTCGTTGTGTTTCGCGCGAAGCTCGGAAAGGGTGCCTTCTTCTAGGAGTTTGCCGCCGTGGATGATGCCGATGTGGTCGCAGAGACGTTCTACTTCGCTCATGATGTGGGTAGAAAAGATGACAGTTTTGCCGCGGTCGCGGCAGTCGGCGATGAAGCCGATGATGGTGCGAGCGGTCATGACGTCGAGGCCAGTGGTCGGCTCGTCGAAGATCATGACAGGGGGATCGTGAACAAGCGTGCGGGCGATGGAGGTTTTTTGTTTCATGCCAGTGGAGAGTTTGTCGCAGCGGCGATCGCGGAAAGTGTTCATATCGAGGCGAGCGAAGATGTCGTCGATGCGTTTTTTGAGAGTTGCTTCGTCGAGGCCGTTGAGGCGGCCGAAATATTCGACCATTTCCTGGGCCGTGAGGCGCGGGTAGAGGGCTGTGGCGGTGGAGAGGAAACCGACATTGGCGCGGACTTTTTCTGGGTGTTCGACGACGTCGAAGCCGTTGATGATGGCTGTGCCGTCGGTGGGCTCGAGGATGGTGGCGAGCATGCGGAGGGTGGTGGTTTTGCCGGCGCCGTTAGCGCCTAGCAGGCCGTAGATTTTGCCGGGCTCGCAGGTAAAGCTGACGTTGTCGACGGCCCGGATTTCGCCGCGCTTCTTGTCCTGGAAGCGTTTAGACAAGCTTCGAGCATCAATCATGGATGGACCCCTCGCTTGCATCAATCATAAGACAGGGCAATAAGGCTTCTGAGTCTACTACGGATGATGGACGGGAAAGATTTCGTTTGGAGCATGCGCCCGGTCAGGAGCGGGCACGGCATGCCGTGCCCCTACGGAGCAATCGGAAAGGGCAGGGTTAGGCGCAGCCCTTCGAGGCTCAGGATAAACAGGCTGCGCACTACAAGGAACAGGGAACCAGAATCCGAGGTGCATCAGGGAGGGGGCGCGCATCTTTGGGGTTAAGCGGCGCATCTGTATTGTATTGGAGATGGGACACTTATTAGGAAGCTGGTGGAGAAAGCGGCGCGGCTATTGCTAGAATGAAACGCTTCGGGGTCCATTAGAAGAACAGGGCAGGAATAGAGCAGAAACAAGGCACGCGCAAGGCATGCGTGGGCAGACGTAGGGAAGCAAGCCACGGAAAAGCTGGAAGTTGGCCATGGGGCGCTAGAGATTGTGTGTCTTGCGGCGCGCGTGGCGCGGGACTGTTTGGAATAGGAGAGCATGGAACGAAAGCTGCGAAACCGGATTGTGATCTTGCTGCTGCTGGCCGTGGTGGCGGCGACTTTCCTTGTGTGGCTCTCGGGAAGAAAACCGGCGGCGAAAATATCGGCGGTTACGCCTACGCGAGAGAACCTGGTGTCTTCGATCAGCAGCAACGGAAAAGTGGAGCCGATTTCTCCGTATGTGATGAGGGCGCAGCTGAACACGTTTGTGAAAAAGATTTATGTGACCGAAGGGCAAATGGTGAAGAAGGGGCAGCTTTTGATGGAGTTGAACGTGAAGGAAGTGACGGCCCAATTGTCGGACACGCGGTCGAAGCTATTGCGAGCGCAGGACGATTTGCGAGCCGCGAAAGCCGGGGGAAAAGCCGACGAAGCGGCAAAGGTGGCGGGCGATTTGGCGAAGGCAGAGGGAGAGCGCGATCGTTTACAGCGGAATCACGATTCGCTGGTGCGATTGGCGGCGGGACAAGCAGCGACGAAAGAGGATATTGCGGCGAATGATCAGGCGCTGGCGAATGCGAAAGCGGAAGTGACGCGTTTGCTGGCGGTAAAGCAGGAGTTTGACCGGCAGGCGCGGCTGGATGCGGAGCGCGGGGAGTTGCAGGTGCAGCAGACGCTGAGCGAAATGGCGGCTCTCGAAGACAAAGTGAACAACGGGCAGATTTCGGCGCCGGTGGATGGGACGCTGTATTCGCTGCCGGTGAGGGCGGGCGACTTCGTGAAGCTGGGGGATTTGTTGGCGGAGATGGCGGATTTGCATAAGGTACGCGTGCGCGCGTTTATCGACGAACCGGATCTTGGCGGGCTCGAAGCGGACGAGCCGGTAGTTATCACTTGGGATGCGTTGCCGAACCGTAGCTGGGCGGGGACGACGGAGATCATCCCGAAGCAGGTGGTGCCGCACGGGACGCGGAGCGTGGGGGAATTGCTGTGCGCCGTGAGTAACGACAAGATTGAGTTGTTGCCGAATATCAATGTGAATGTGCGCATCAATTTAAAAGCTAGAGCGAACGTGCTGGCGGTGCCGCGAGGCGCGGTGGCGACCGAAGGCGGGCGGCGGTACGTGTATGTGGTGAAGAAAAACGAATTGGGTGTCGGTAAGTCGAAGCTGGAGAAGCGGGAGATAAAAGTGGGGATTGCGGACGCGACCAGCTACGAGGTTACGAGCGGATTGCAGGAAGGGGAAATGGTCGCGCTGCCGGGGGATACTGATCTGCATGACGGCATGGCCGTTCAAGTTGTGAATACGAATGCGGCGTAGTTTGGGATTGTTGATACGCGGGCAGGCAAAATGGCTGGTGTTACAGGGGGTGTGGCCAGCCGCGCTGTTGGTTGGATCGATGAGTGTACTTGCCGCGGTCAAACAGAGCGACACGTTGGAAGCGGGGCGGCGGGCTTACGAGAGCAGCGACTACTCGAAGGCGGTGATTGAATTTCAGACGGCGGCAGCGAAAGAAGCGCAGAACGGCGAAATACAGTTAATGTTGACCAAGTCCTATCTGGAGCTGCAGGAGCGTGATGCGGCCATCAACAGTGCGGAACGAGCGGTGGCGATCGATCCAAAGAGTTCTGTGTATCACGAATGGCTGGGGCGAGCGTACGGGGATAAGGCCGACCATTCGGCGATGTTCGCAGCGCTAGGGCTGGCGCGGAAGACGCATCGGGAATTTGAAGTTGCTGTGGAGCTCGACGAGAAAAATTTCTCGGCGAGACAAGCGCTGATTGAATTTGACTGCGCCGCTCCGGCGATGGTGGGCGGCGCCGAGGAGAAAGCCAAGCCGGAAATCGAAAAACTAAAGGCGATGGATGCTTCGGAGTGGCATTACTCGGTGGGGAATTGCCGGCGACAGAAAAAAGACTACACCACGGCGGATGCGGAGTTCCAACTGGCGCTGGAAAGCCATCCAAAAAGGGCGGACCTGCTTTTCGACATTGGCGATTACGCTATGAGACATGGTCAAGCTGATCGATTGATTGAAGTGGGCGAACTTGGGGCACAAACGGCTCCTGCGGACCCGCGCGGAATGTTTTATCGAGCAGTGGGATTGATCCTCAAGAACGAGAAACCAGAAGAGGCCGAGCGACTTTTGCGGGAATATCTGCAGAAAGCGCCGAAGCGATCATCCTATCCGCGCTATGCGACTGCGCACGAATGGCTGGGGCGTCTCTATGAGGACAAGGGCGACAAGAAATCGGCAGAGAAAGAATATCAGGCGGCGGTCCAGCTGGATCCGAAAGATAAGAACGTGCGCGAATCGCTCAAGCGAGTCGAGAGGAATTGAAGAAGAGTAGGCAATGGCGCTTCGTACGATTCTTGGGGTGCGGGTAGATAACGCGAATTCGGGCGACTGAGACTTTCGCGAATAAAGCCGGGCGAGTAATCCTTCATGATGGATCTGAAAGAAACGCTGTCCGTATCGATCGACGCTTTGCGGGCGAACAAGCTGCGGGCGATGCTTACCTCGCTGGGCGTGATTATCGGAAGCGCGTCGATCGTTCTAGTGGTGACGGTGGCGCTGACGAGCAAGAAATTTGTCATCTCGAAAATTGAAGCGGTGGGCTCAAACGTTGTGTGGGCGGAACTGGTCAGAAGCTCGGAGAAGTCGCAGCCGCTGAGCTACGAGCTGACGTTGGACGACATGGAGGCGGCGAAGAACGCGATTCCCCAAATCGTGGAAGTGGCGGGGACGACAGACGTTCAAATGAGCGTGGTGGCTCAGGGAACGGTGAGGCCGGTCACGCTGATCGGGGTGACCTCGGGATACCGGGAGATTCGGAGGCTGGTGGTCTTTCGCGGCCGTTATCTCGATGCACTGGACATGGAATCCAGAAGCAAAACGTGCGTGATCACGCCACAACTCGCGAAGCGGCTTTTCGGGCAGGACAACCCCGTGGGCCGCGATTTGCACGTGGGAGAATTGATTTTCACGATCATCGGGGTCTTTAACGAGCGCGTGGAAACCTTTGGGCTTTCCGACATTCAGGCAGAAACTGTACTGATACCATTTGGACTGATTAAGTACTACGCGGGCGTGAATACACTGAAAGTGCTCGACGCGCAGGCGGCGACGCCCGAGGACGTGCCGAGCGTGCAGCGGAGATTGGCGGAATTGCTCGCGAGCCGGCATCCAAGCGGCGCGGAATACAATGTGCAGACGCTGGCGGCAATTTTGACGGCCGCGAAGGAAATTTCTCTGGCGCTGACGATTGTGCTGATCGTGATTGCATTCATTGCGCTGCTGATCAGCGGAATCGGGATTATGAACATTATGCTAGTGACGGTGACGGAGCGCACTCGGGAGATCGGGATTCGAAAGGCCATTGGAGCGGCGCGCAAGGAGATCATGTATCAATTTTTGACGGAAGCGATTTTGATCAGCGGAGGCGGCGCGGTGCTGGGGATTTTGATTGGATTGCTGATACCGGCGGTTGCTCAAATGTTTCTTCCGGGCAATCTGCGCGTGCCGGTGTCGCCGTTGAGCGTGGTGCTGGCGTTTGTGGTGTCGTGCTCGACGGGATTGTTTTTTGGATATTTGCCGGCGAATCAGGCGGCGAAGTTGCAGCCGATTGAGTCGCTGCGGTATGAGTGAGGCAGGTTTTTGTTTTGCGACGCGGGCAACCCGGGCGGGGCCCTTACAGGGTAAACAAGCCCCGCCCCTACAAGTTGTGAGTGTGGGAGAGCGGTGGTGGCGAAGGAGTGGAGCATGCTGAAGATTATTGCTGCTAAGAGAGCCGCGGCGTTTGCGTTGCTAACGGGGGCTATGGTTTTGTGCGCGAGGACGAATGCGCAGACGGCGGCCGTACTTCAGTCGCCGGTCGGTCGGGCGGCGGGTCAGCCTGGTGCGGCATCTACGGGAGAACAGCAGAGCGGGCCGGTGGCGCTCACGCTCAAGAGCGCGATTGAGATGGCATTGAGAAACAGCAAGGACATTCAAATTGCGAAATTGCAGGCGAGTATGGCGCAACACGCCACACAAGTTAGCAAGGCACCGTTTTTGCCGAATGTATATGCGGGGTCGGGCGCAGGTTATACGTATGGAATCCCGGAGACACCGGGAGGGCGTGCTCCGTCGCTCTTCAACCTGACCTACACGGAAGAGGTTTTTAACGAGCCGCTGAAGGGGCAGGCAAAAGAGCTGGAAGAACAAGCGAGGTCGCAGAGGATTGTCCTGGAGGATGTGAAGAACAGCGTGATCGTGCGGACGGCGATGGCTTATCTGGAGCTGGGCAAGGTGCGGCATTCGCTCGAACTGCTGCGTGCGGAACAAGAGAGCGCGGATAAGATTTTGCAGGTGACACAGGAACGGCAAGGAGAAGGATACGAGCTGCCGGTGGAAGTGACGAAGGCGCAACTCACGAAAGCGCAGGTGACGCAACGGGTTCTGCAGCTCGAGGGGCGGGAAGACGAGCTGGAGGTTTTCCTGCAGGGGCAACTTGGGCTGGGGCAAGAGCAGGCAATCGAAGTTACACCAGAAGAATTGCCAGGAGAGGCGGAGCAGGAAGGCGCGAATCTTGTGGCCATAGCGATGCAGAACAATGTGGGGCTTTTGTTGGCGGAATCCGACGTGCGAGCGAAAGAGTTTCGTTTGAAAGGCGAGAAGCGGGGAAATTTGCCGACTGTACAGGCGGTGAGCACGTACAGTTTGCTGGCGGCCTTCAATAATTACAGCGAGTTTTATAAGAAATTCCAGAGAAATAATTTTAACGCCGGTGTGCAGGTGCAGGTGCCAATATTCAGTGCGAAGACGAGAGAGGATATCGGCTTGGCGCAGATCAATCTGGAGGCGTCGCAGGCGAGTCTGGCGAGTAAGAAGACCCAAGTGAGCGCCGAAGTGCGCCAGAAAACGCGACACTTGCGGGAACGCGATGCGGCGAAAGAAGTGGCGCGGCTGGAGCTGCAACTGGCGCAGCAAAATATCGGAGTGCTGCAGACACAGTACACCGAGGGGAAAGTGAATCTGCGGGAAGTGGAGAGAGCGCGGCTCAATGAAAACGAAAAGTGGATGGCTTTTCTGGACGCGAATTTTCAGCGCCAGCAGGCGCAGCTTGATCTGCTGAGGACGGCGGGGCAGTTGGATAAGGTGTGGCAGTGAGGAAGTGAGTGGTGACTCGTGAGTGGTGATTGGTGGCGCTAGAACAGGACAGTTTGGATGCGTTTCTAGAGGCGGTTAAGAAGCTGGACGCGGGCTTTGCTGGGTTGCCCGCGTTTGATTCGAAGGTGCCGGGCGCAGTGGGGATCGCTGATGCGCTGGCGGCTACTGCTGAGCGGCTTCAGGACAATTATCCTTACTTTCACCCGCTTTACGCGGGACAGATGCTGAAGCCGCCGCATCCTGTGGCGCGGCTGGCGTATGTGTTGGCGATGTGGATCAATCCCAACAACCATGCGCTGGATGGAGGCCGGGCAACCTCTGCGATGGAGAAAGAAGCGGTTGCGCAAATTGCGGAGATGTTTGGCTGGAAAGAGTTTCTTGGCCACTTGTGCGGTGGCGGCACGATGGCAAACCTGGAAGCATTGTGGGTAGCCTCGCAAACGCATCCGGGTAAGAAGATACTGGCGAGCGAGCAGGCACACTACACCCACAAGCGGATCAGCGCGGTGTTGCAATTGGAATGCGAGAGCGTGGCCTGCGATTCGCGCGGGCGAATGGACATGAATGCCCTCGCAAAAAACGTAGCGCGCGGCGATGTAGGCACAGTCGTCGCAACGATGGGCACGACGGCAACCGGGTCCGTTGATCCGCTAACGGAAATTCTTGCGCTACGCGAGGAACACGGTTTTCGAGTTCACGCGGATGCAGCGTATGGCGGCTATTTTGGGTTGGCCCGGAATTTAGGGGACGAGGCCGCTCGAAACTTTGCCAAAATTGGCGAAGTGGACTCGATTGTGATTGACCCACACAAACACGGCTTGCAGCCATACGGGTGCGGCTGCGTTTTGTTTCGCGATCCTTCGGCGGGGCGTTTTTACAAACATGATTCGCCGTATACGTACTTTAGTTCCGCGGAATTGCATTTGGGGGAGATTAGCCTGGAGTGTTCGCGGCCGGGAGCGGCGGCGGCTGCTCTGTGGACAACGCAAAAGCTATTGCCGCTTGTGATGGGCGGGGAGTTTGCGCTTGGGCTCGAACGAGGGAGAGAAGCCGCGTTGGCGTTCTATCAGAGAATTGAGAAGGACGAACGATTCATGACGGCGTTTGCTCCGGAATTGGACATCGTGATTTTCGCTCGGCGTGCAAAAAGCGTGAGCGAAGCCTCCGCGCTCGCGCGACGGATTTTCGAAGTGGCCGCGGCGCGGAATTTGCATCTTGCAGTGGCCGAGTTGCCCGTGGCCTTTTGGGCGGCAAACCTGGGATCGGTGGTGCGCGACAGGGAAACGTTAACCTGTCTGCGCTCCGTGCTGATGAAACCGGAACATCTCGACTGGATCCCACGGATATGGGAGGAGCTTTCGGCGGCAACGTCGGAAGTTCTCGGCGCACAAGACGCGTCACGGTCCGCTTAATAAATCCGAGGATCAGGTGTGTGTCGCAAGCAGAGTGTTGATACGGCTGAGAAGCGTTGCTTTACTGAAAGGCCGGGGAAGCATGGAAGAGACTGCTTCGACAGGGTCTGGAATCTCTAAAACCGCAAGAGGGTTTGCGGAGCTGTAGAGGACGCTCATCGCTGGCGAGCGCTTGCGCAAACAAAAGGCCAGGTCTGGCCCGGGCATTCCTTCGGGATGCATATTAGTGATGAGCAGATTGATAGGGCCAGCGCAGGATTCAGCCAGTTCGAGGGCCTGCCCGGCGTTTGCCGCAGGCAGGACAAGGAAATCAGCATCTTCCAGAATCTGTTGAATGGTCTCGCGAAGAGATTCCAGATCTTCGACAACCAGAATGACAGGATGAATCGTGGATTGAGACTTCATTCCGCGTGCCCAAACCTCGTCTATCCTGACCTGGCCTTCGGATGACCGTTGAGATTAGGTGGAGTATATTACGAAGCGGTAAACCATGAAACAGATTTATATCAACTAGAATGAAGCAGAGCACAGACCGCATGCAAGGTCTGGAAGCGAGATGTTTGGCGAATTGGCGAAACGAGGGAATCTGACAATTTAGCTACGAATGGAAGCAGCCAGTAATTCCGGCAGAAAGACCACCCAACAGGAGAACCACTTACTGCGGTAGTTAGCATTTTGGCGCAAAAAAGGGGCAGAGCGCAGAAAGAATTGAGCGTATGCAACCAAGTCAGGTAAACTGTTATCTACGTATAAGGGTTTCTCTGGGCGAGCCGTAGGCGCGGCTCGAGTAGATTACGTCGTTAGGGCCCAAAACGGGCAAAATTTGAAGGATAGAAGCTGAATTTGAAAGACTGAGGGTGAAGAATGCCGGATGTAATGAAGACTTTGTTGTTGAACCCGCCGAGCTTTGAGAATTTCGATGGCGGAGCAAGTTCGCGGTGGCCCGCGACGCGTGAAATTGAGTCGTATTGGTATCCCGTTTGGCTGACGTATCCAGCCGGAATGATTCCGGGAAGCCGCTTGCTGGACGCTTCACCGCATAAGGTGAATTGGAAGCAGACGGTTGAAATTTGCAAGGATTATGAGTTTTTGGTTTTGTTCACTTCAACGGTCGGCTTTGGCAGCGACGTCAAGCTCATCCGCAAGATCAAGGAAGAAAACCCCAGCCTGAAGATCGCGTTTGTGGGCCCGCACGGGCACATCAAGCCGACTGAAACGCTGATGGCGAGCGAAGACATCGATTTTGTGACACACGGCGAGTTTGACCACTCTGTTGTGGAATACGCGCACGGCAAACCCCTCGAACAGATCATGGGCGTCAGCTATCGCAAGGAAGGCAAAGTGGTTCACACGGCGCCTCGTCCGCAGCTGCACACCGAGGAGCTGGATGCGCTGCCGTTTGCGACCGATATCTATAAGCGTGATTTGCAAATTGAGCGCTACAACGTGCCGTTTCTTCTGCATCCATACGTATCGTTCTACACGACGCGCGGATGCCCAGCGCTGTGCACATTCTGCATGTGGCCGCAGACGATTTCCGGTCATGCCTGGCGGACGCGGTCGACGGACAACGTGGCTCGGGAAGTAAAACAGGCCTTGGAGTATTTCCCGCAGATGAAAGAGATTTTCTTCGACGACGACACGTTCAATATCCGGAAAGACCGAGCCATCGAGCTGAGCCAAAAATTCAAGCCGCTGAAATTCCAGTGGTCCTGCACGGCGCGGTGCCACAGCAAGTACGAAGAGTTGAAGGCGATGGCGGATGGGGGAGCGCGCCTCTTCATCGTGGGCTTCGAATCCGGCGATCCACAAATTCTGAAGAACATCAAAAAGGGCGCGACCGTAGAGATGGCGCGCGAGTTCATGAAGAACTGCAAAAAGGTGGGGATCAAGGTCCACGGCGATTTCATTATCGGGTTGCCGGGCGAGACCAAGGAATCCATCAATAAGACCATCGATTTCGCGAAGGAACTGGATTGCGAGACGATTCAGGTTTCACTGGCGCATGCTATGCCAGGGACTGAGCTGTATGATTCGATGGCGAAGGAAGGCTTCCTGAAGGTGGAAGCGCTGGCCGATTCTGGCGGGCACCAGTTGCCGCATATCGAATATCCGCACCTTTCGAAGGCAGAGATGATGGGCGGCGTGAACCGTTTTTATGATGAGTACTATTTCCGGCCGCGAGTGGTGTGGCGGATTGTGCGCGAAGCATTGTGGGATTCGAATGAACGCAAGCGGCTCTATCACGAAGCAACGAGCTTTATGAAGCTGCGCTCCGAACGATGGAAGTGGGTACGGCAGGGCGGCGACGTGCAAAAGACCATGATTTCCGTGCCGGAAACGCCGTCGGCTTCCGGAAACGACTAAGACATAAACAAGATGGCAACTGAGGGCAGGCTACGGGTGAAGACCCTGGTCATGGTGTGCGCAATGGTGGTGTGCGCCAACGCCGGCGACCTGATGCTGAAACGCGCCATGCTGCAGATTGGCGCTGTGCAACTGTCTGAGTCCGGGCTGGCCCATGCCTTCCGGATGACCGTGAGCAGCGCCACATTGTGGGTCGGCATCATTTTTCTCTGCGGATTCATGCTGAGCTACATGACGGTATTGAGCTGGGCGGACTACAGCTACGTCATGCCGGCGGGAGCGTTTGGGTACGCCTTGCTCACATTTTTTGCGGTGATATTTCTGCACGAAGCGGTTTCGCCGCGGAGATGGGTAGGGGTGGTTCTGATTTGCGTGGGAGTGCTGCTCGTTGGGCAAACGAAGCCACGCACGACGGCGGTGGCCAGGGAGGCGCTGGCATGACGCACGTCGCCCTGTTTCTTTCGTTCCTCATATTTGGCAGCACAGGCGGAGAGATCGCCATCACTCGAGGCATGAAGGCCACGGGGGAGCCGCAGAGGCTGCGGCCAAAAGAGATGCTGCAATTTCTCGGCAGGGCGTTGTGCAACGGTTGGTTTTGGGCGGGGGTGCCGCTGATGGCGCTTTCGTTTTATGCGCTGCTTTTGCTTCTCTCCTGGGAGCCGATCAGCTTCGTGATACCCGCATCGGCTTTGAGTTATGTGGTCGGAACTTTTGGCGCAAAATATGTTTTGGGAGAACAGATAAGCGCTGCGCGCTGGGCCGGCGTTGTGCTGGTGTGCGCGGGAGTGGCGCTGGTTGCACTGGGATAGTCGATGTATTCTGCCCAAGCGCGGTTCCGCGAGTTAAGCCGCTGGGCAAATGGTGGTTGGAACGCCGGCTCATTTTGCTCGCTGGCGAAAGGTGCTCGAATTTGTGCGGGATAGCCGGGTTTACACATAAAAATTGGGCGCCCGAACCTGAGCGCATCGAGCACGCCACAGCTACGCTAGCTCATCGCGGGCCCGATCAGAGCGGAGTGTTCCGCTCGAGCATTCTCTCCATGGGCGCGACGCGCCTGAAAATCATTGATCTGCAGGGTGGAGACCAGCCCATCGTCAGCGATGATGGCGACACTGCGATTGTCTTCAACGGGGAGATTTACAACCACCTGGAATTGCGCGGGGAGCTCGAGAAACTGGGGCACCGATTTCACTCGCATTCCGATACAGAGACAGTGCTGCATGCATTCGTAGAGTGGGACACTGAGTGTTTTTCGCGTTTGCGCGGCATGTTCGCGATTGCGCTTTGGACCAAATCGTCGCGACGGCTGGTTCTGGCTCGCGACCGCATGGGTATCAAGCCACTCTACATCGCCCGTCGCGGAGAAGATCTTTTTTTCGGTTCGGAACTTAAGACGATTTTTATTCACCCTGAGTTCGAGCGGCGCTTGAGCCTAGACGGGCTGGATTGCTATCTCTCGCTCAACTACGTTCCTTGTCCTTGGACGCTTGTGGAGGGCATCGAAAAGCTGCCGCCTGGACAGTGGCTCGAGTGGCTTGATGGGAAAGTGCGTGTCGAGACTTACTGGAGATTGCCCGCCGGCCCGATTCGCGAGCGTTCACTGGGAGCGGCGTGCGAGGAATTGGATTCGCTTCTGCAGCAATCTGTCCGCGAACATTTGCTATCGGACGTTCCTCTCGGGCTTTGGCTGAGCGGTGGCATCGATTCATCGACGGTGCTTCACTATGCCGCAACGGCCTCATCGCGGCCCATAAAGACGCTCTCCGTTTCTTTTCTGGGAAGAAGTTTTGATGAGACGGCGTATATCCGGAGCGCTGCGAAGAAGTACAGCACGGATCATCAGGAATTCGATCTAAATCCTGGGGCTGATCTGCGCGGAGCGATTGAGGAGTTTGCCTATTATTCGGATGAGCCCAGTTCGGACGCTGGAGCTTTACCGGTCTGGTTCCTCTCGAAGATGAGTAGGACGGAAGTGACCGTCGCCCTGAGCGGGGAAGGGGCGGATGAACTCTTTGGCGGCTATTTGACGTATCGCGCGAACCAGCTTGCGCGGCCGATGCGCTGGTTGCCGAAGTGGTTGTTACGCGCTGGGCTGGGGATTGCTCGCCTTTGGCCAGTGTCTGATGACAAGATTAGCCGCGAATATATGGCGAAACGCTTTCTGGCGGGAAGCCTGATGCCGGCGGAGCAAGCGCACGTTTATTGGAACGGGACTTTTTCCGAGGCGGAGGCACGTTCTGTTTCGGGGATTTCGCTGCCAAATTCTCTCGACAACATTCTTGGCGAGTTACGCAATTCTCCCGCGGCCAAGGATGGAGTGTCGCCTTATCTTTGGTTTGACCAGAAATACTTTCTGCCCGACGATATTTTGAACAAAGTCGATCGCATGAGCATGGCGCACTCGCTGGAAGTGCGCCCTCCATTTTTGGATCATCGCATCGTGGAATTTGCCGCCACGCTGTCGCCTGCGCTCAAGATGCAAGGCTCTCGGCAGAAGATCATTCTCAAGCAAATGATGAAGGACAAGCTTCCGGAGATGATTCTGAGGCGCAAGAAAGTTGGTTTCGACATTCCGGCGCACGAGTGGATGCGCGGGCCATTGCGCGAGCTTCTGCTGGATACAACGCAACAAGGTCTTGCGGAACATAAATCACTTTTTCGGGGGGGCGGGGTCCAGGAGCTAGTGCGGCTGCACCTGGAGCGCCGCATAAATGTGGGTTACCACTTGTGGGGTCTGCTGCTTCTGTTGTTATGGATGAAAAAATGGGGAATTCAGGCGGCGCCTTCTTCGCCACCAGCTTCCTGGATACGGGAAAAAACTGGTATATCGACTTAGTGGTTCTGCTTTTTGCGGGAGATCTTTACTTTGGCCGGGAGTGTTTTCGGCCATTTTTTCGTCCGGGATGGCATTTTAGCCACCTTCACGTTTCGCGGCTTGCTTTGCCACCGTATTGCTTGTAGAAAAAGAGCAGTTTGCAGCATCCAATTGAAGTTGCGATTTGTTATCGATTTTTCGAACCACAAGGGGACGTATTTAGGGCCGATTCACGTATACTATACTTAGTATTACTCGTTGGAGTTTACGGCTGAGCTCTCTCAGCTCGCCTGTTCATCCAGTCCATGCTGGCGCAAGAATAACGCGCCGCTCCACGAGTCCACGGACCCAGGGGAATTTCGCTAAGGAGGAACGATGAAGATTGCTGTGCTTGGGGGAGATGGCTATTGCGGGTGGGCAACCGCTTTGTATTTGTCGAAGCAAGGGCATTCCGTTGCTATCGTTGACAATTTTGTACGCCGGCTGTGGGATCACGAACTTAACGCACAGACGCTGACTCCCATTCGGCCGCTCTCCGATCGCTTGCGCGTTTGGCAGGCGGTTAGCGGCAAGACCATCGAGTCCTTCTACGGTGACGTCTGCGACTACGAATTTCTCGCTTCGACACTGCGCGCGTTCGAACCTGAGGCGGTGGTGCATTTTGCCGAGCAGCGTTCCGCGCCATATTCGATGATCGACCGGAGCCATGCGGTCTTCACGCAGGTCAACAACGTTGTCGGAACGCTGAATCTACTGTTCGCGCTTCGCGAGTACCGTCCGGACTGCCACCTGGTCAAACTTGGGACTATGGGCGAATATGGAACGCCGAACATCGACATTGAAGAGGGCTACATCACCATCGAGCACAACGGGCGAAAAGACATCCTGCCGTTTCCGAAGCAGCCAGGATCCTTCTATCACCTCTCGAAAGTACACGATAGCCACAACATCATGTTCAGTTGCAAAATCTGGGGACTGCGCGCTACGGACCTCAATCAGGGCGTGGTCTACGGCACGACGACCGAAGAAACGGCCATGGATGAGGCCCTCATCAACCGTTTTGACTATGATGATGTGTTTGGCACGGTGCTGAATCGCTTCTGTATTCAGGCCGCTATCGGGCAGCCGCTGACCGTCTATGGCAAGGGCGGACAGACGCGAGGCTTTCTCGATATTCGCGACACGGTTCGATGCATTGAGATAGCCTGCGAGAACCCCGCCGCTCGTGGGGAATGCCGCGTTTATAACCAGTTTACGGAGCAGTTTTCAGTGGGCGAGCTCGCGAAGATGACCGTGGCTGCGGGCAAGAAGCTGGGCCTAAACGTCGAGATAGACCACCTGCAGGATCCGCGCGTTGAAGCCGAGGAACATTACTACAACGCGAAACACTCCAAATTGATCGACCTGGGTCTGAAACCGCATCTGCTATCCGACTCCTTGCTGGACTCCCTGATGAACATTGCGGTCAAGTATCGCGACCGGGCGGACGCATCTCTGATGCTGCCGCAAGTAAATTGGCGCGAGCCGCGCAATGACCGGCGCCTGCAGATGAGCAAGACGGCGAGGAATTCTTTGGGGGCGTCTCGCGTGCAAACCGCGGCCGAACCCGTGGAAAAGACGAATAAGCATTCCCGCCGCTAGGATTTTAGCCTCGAGCATTTCTATAGATAAGTGACGGAGGCTCTCAACGGAGAGCCTCGGCGTCATTCGCCACTCGCGACCCAAAATCCAGATCAAAAGGGAAGTCTGCTCCTTCGAGCGAGGCTTCTGCTTTGGCTATGAAGCGCTGAATGATGCGCTCTTTATTTTCCAGAAGATTTATAAATGCCACTCGGGTGCTGCCTTTCTCCAGCCAAACAGAGCGTTCATCCGGCTGCTCATAACCACAACGAACTTCTTGCAAGGCGGAATTCGGAGCTGCATAGGCTCGTATTGCGAGCAAATGAGAGCCGAGATTGTCCATCGCGGACATTCCCGTATGATCAGGCCTGCTTAAGAAAAAGCGGCCTCCAAAGCGAAGTCCCGTTCCCGAATGGAAATCCCTGCGCCAGCGTTCCACTTCTTCGAGAAGGCAATACTCAAAATGCATGGCGATAAGTCGGTGTAGCGATTTGGCTCTGGCGGCAAGCGATGAGGTGACGCGTTGCGAAGCTTGCCACGGTTTTTCCGCAATGATGTGCAGGCCGGCGTCCAATGCGGCGTCGATCATCAGCGGAACATGAGGTCCGGGGAGCACAGAGAGCCATGCAATTTGGGCGTTGCTTGTGCACATCGCTTCGGCGAGGCGCGAGCGATAAGCGGTATCGGATTCTCCGGAGGCGCGGCGCGTTTGAGTAATGCTGCCGACACTGCGGTTTTCCGCAGCGAGGATGCTTTGCATGCGTGCTGCCCAGCGTCCCTTGCCGAGAATTACATAGGAGGGTCCATCAGGCATGACGTTTTCCCGCAACCATTTCGCAAACGAGGCGAGCTGCCTTCACGGCGCTGACGACCTTGCCTGAGAAAATGTGAATTTCGCCAGGCGCGCCTTCGCGTACATGGAGGACTCTGCGGTCTTGCTCCGGATTGTCTTCCACGACGCGGATTGTGAATCGCGAACCGATGTAAGCGGCGTCCTTCGCTGCGGGGACGCTGAGACAACTATCTGCGCGCATGGCCGCAAATCGCGAGAAGGCCACCGGCTCAAAATCTGGTTTGTTCAATATCCCGGCGTAGGGCTCTGGGATCTTTTCGCCGTAGTTTGCCGTGGACCAATGATTCGTATTTTTCGCTGAGCCGAAGAGAGAACGCGAAGAGCCTCCATACGGATCGAACGCGGTGAATGGTCCATCCACCACGACCAGCGCGACGCCTCGCAATTCTACAGGTAGTTCGATCAGCATTTTTTCTGCAATTTGGTATTTTGCGGATTTAAAGAGTCCCCGGCTTGCACCCATGCCGTAGGTTGCCCACGCCACGAAGTCGTAATCGGGCCGCATCTCCGGAGTGAATTCGCGCTGCTGGAAGGGGATGCCTCGCGTCTTCAGACGATTTTCCACCAGGCTCCTCAGCACATCCGGATCATAAATGTTTTCTTCAACCTCATAACATTTGTCGATGAAATTGAAATTCATCCATTCCGGCTGGCATGCCCGAAGCGAGAGTCCATGCTTGCTCATCACGCTCTCGTACAAATCCGGCGTGGTGAGTGAATTCTCTTTGGGAATCGCATAGTAGTGCCGGGTGTTGCGGACTATGGCGGCAGCAAATGCGTGAGTAAATTCCGCGCGCGCCTCGGCAATTTCATTGATGGTCTCAGAGCTACGGGGATAGTGGTAGCCTGCATGAACGCGATACTGGTTGATCGCGGAAGCGGCGCGCAGGATACCCAGCGGGTCGAAGAGATGGACCTGATGCCCCTGTTCTGCCAGCCGAATCGCAGCTGTCGCGCCGTAAATGCCGGCTCCCGCTACGGCAATCCTCGCTCCCATAATCCTCTTTCGACAATTCTGAGGTCCAAAAAAATCAGTTCATCAAACGATTGGAACATAAAGTAAGAACAGATCTGGCCAATGCGTTCATTTTTGCGCGGCGGACGGTACGATTGGAACGAGCATCCCTTCGCGGATGCGATAATCAATGTCCCGCCAACGTATGCTCCTGCGGCCGAAGCTAAGGAGCCAGATCAGCAGCGCCCAGGCATCCCACAGCGGGATGAGCGCCATCTTTTTCCAAATTCCTTTTTGCTTCATTCCCCAAACGCCGATTAGCCAGGTCATGGCAATACGCACGACCAGATATCCGCCTAGATAAAGGAATGCCACAGCCGGCGTGGGATGAACCGCGACGGCCGCGACCGACCAGGCTAAGCCTTGCGTAAATATAAGTCCGATATGTCCCCACGGGCGCATGTGACGCATCACGGTCATCCAGCGCAAACGCTTGAAGAAAAATTCGCTCAAGGAACGAAAATCGGCGACGGTCTCCACGGCATAGGGCAAGAGCTCCACTTCAAAACCTTGCTCGGCAATCAGACGGCCGACAAGGAGATCATCGGCGGGGCGGTTCTGAATCGCCGTGTAGCCGCCGAATCCTGCGAGATGTTTTCGGGTCGTCACAATTGTTTGGCCAAACGCGAACTTGACTCCGTCCAGCTGCCGGGCCACGAGGATACCGGGATAAAAATCGCAAATCATACCGATGGATTGGAGTTTTTGGAGGAACGTGTGTTCGTGCGTGGATACGTAAAGGCAGGTGACAGCGCCAACCTTCGGATCGCGAAGCGGCGAGACCACGGAACGCAGATAGTCCGGTCGAACGCGAACGTCGCTGTCGTTGATGACCAGCACTTCATTTTGCGCTTCGCTCACCAGTCGGGCCAGCTTCACGACTTTGTCGTTGGGTGCGGTGTGGCCGGAAACGTGGATCGCTCGAATGCGCCGCTGCGGAAAATCGCGCTTCAGCTTTTCGATGACTTCCAAAACGGCTTCGTCGCCGTCACCGATGCCGAAAAGCAGCTCGTAATCGGGATAATCCTGATTGCAGTAGCTGGCGAAGTTTTCGTAGGCCTCGGAATCCAGCCCGCGAATCGGCTTTAGATTGCTCACGGGAGGTGTGTAATCCAGGGGCTGGTTCGATATTCTCGTGTGACGGAAAAACTGCCACGAGCTGTAAAGTGCAAGGGAGTAATAAATAAAAGGAATGGCAGCGACGCCTAGGAAAATGTACACGAAGCTATTTGCCGTCATTGCGGCACCCGGGGTGGGATAGTAGCGAGGTAGTTTTCAGCGATTCTGGAAGTACACTTTGACCAGCGATTGCAATCTCGACTTGAGATTCACGGAGCTGAACACCGGACAACCGGTTCGGGGCGGCGATCATTCTTTTTTCAGCAGCCGTTCCTTTCAGAATATTCGCGGAGTTTACTGCGAGCCTTTAAAGAATAGCAAATTGCGTTGCTTTTCACTTTCCCAAAAGCTGCTCATGTAATCCGAATACCAGCTTGGAGCGGATCTCCGTGCCAGGCCTTGAGCATGGCCCAATTAAGCCCAGCGTCGAAAACGGGTGGTTGGGGCGCCTGCAAAAACCATGTAATAATGATAAAAGTAAATTTCTGGATGAATTTGAGTTTCTTATTCGTGACGACCTTTGTTCGATGCTCGCGCTCGCTTGTTCCATGGAACTGTAGCACCGTGCCTGGCATTAGACATAACCGGCCATTTGCACACCTCTTTGGCGCCGCTGCCGCATGAGTTCTTCCCCCGGCCTGCACTTCAAAACATATTGCATGCTTCTGATCATGGTTATCTTCGCGCCTCTCGGAAACGTAATGCTTGGCAAGGGAATGAAAAGTGTGGGCTCAGCGGTCAGCTGGGCACCTTCGGAACTTCCTCATATCATTTCACTGGTTCTCAAGTCCGGGTTCATTTGGCTTGGCGTTGCTTCTCTGCTTACATTTTTCGTCGCGTACATGCTTATTCTTTCTTGGGCCGATTTCAGTTACGTGCAGCCTGCGTCCTCGATTGCACTTCTTGTCGTGGCTCTTTTGGGTTACTTCTATTTGGGGGAGCGGATTTCGCCGTTGCATTGGGCGGGCATCGTAGTCATTTGTCTCGGCGTTTTTGTTGTTGGGAATACTCCTCCGCGCACTACAGAGGTGCGCTGACCATGCGTGAAGCTCTGCTCTTATTTTTCGTTGTCGTCAGCGGAACGGGCGGAGAGATTTGTGTCACGCGCGCCATGAAACGCGTTGGTGAGGTGACTGATTTTCGTCCATTGGCTGTTGTCAGAGTCATTCTGCGTGCCTTGAAGGTTCCCTGGATGTGGATCGGCGTTGGGATGATGGCGCTTGCTTTCTTTTCGTTGCTGGCCGTGCTTTCCATTGAAAACGTCAGCTTCGTCGTTCCCGTGACAGCCTTGAATTATGCGGCTGGGGCGCTCGGCGGAAAATTCTTTCTCGGGGAACGCGTGATTCCGCGCCGCTGGGCTGGAGTCCTCATCGTTTGCATCGGTGTCACGCTGGTTTGGCTTGGCAAACGTTAGCTGCCGAATTTTCCCCCGCTGCAAGATTCCCTCCGTTCTATATCTGACTCAACCAACGAGCGAGAAATGCCGAAGCGTTGCCCTTTGTGGCAAGCTAGTAGAGAAGCGCTCGACCAATTTATCCAGTAAACCCTAGCAGGCAGGAAGAGTATCTCAGCGTGACGAATTTTCATTCAGGATGGCGCGATGCATTGCTGCTACTTGCCGCCGCGCCGCTTGCGTATTACATCGCGGCTACCTTAGCGGCCTGGCATTTCTTCCGCCGAAAGCGCAAGAATGGGCTGAGGCACTACACGCCTCCAGTGAGTTTGCTGAAGCCAGTCCGTGGCGTGGACTTCGCTAGTTACGAAAATTACGCGAGCTTCTGTCTCCAGGACTATCCCGACTACGAAATTCTCTTTGCTGTGAATGATGCGCTGGACCCCGCGGTTCCCCTCATTCGTCGCCTGATCGCAGCGTTTCCGGAGCGCCAGATTCGATTGCTCATCGGCGCGGAAAATCTTGGCGCTAATCGCAAAGTCAACAAACTCGCTCGTCTCTCTCGCGAAGCGCTCCATGAAATACTTGTTCTCACCGACGGTGATGTTCGCGTAGGGCCAAATTACTTGCGAGAAGTGGTCGCCCCCTTCGTGGATCAAAGCACTGGCGCAGTCACGTCTTTCTACCGTGGCATCGCCGAGAAAAATCTTGGAGCCGAACTCGAAGCCATCGGCGCGTCCAGCGATTTTTTCGCCGGTGTACTAATGGCTGAATGGACCGAAGGCATGAATTTTGCTCTGGGCGCTTCGATCGTTACCACCAAGCGCTGGTTGTCCAAAATCGGAGGCTTTGAATCCATTGCGGGGATGCTCGCTGACGATTACGAACTGGGCGTGCGCATCGCTCAAGCAGGTGGGCGCGTTCTTCTTTCCCGCGAACCGGTTTGGACCATGTACCCGGCGCAAACGGCCAAAGGCTTCTGGAACCATCAGCTTCGCTGGGCACGCACGGTGCGCCTTTGCCGCCCACTCTCTTATTTCGGGTTGATCTTCACGCTTGGGCTACCCTGGGCCCTGCTGGCAGCGCTGGTGGCACCCACGAAGGGGATTGCCGCCGCCTACTTGCTCGCCTATCTTGTGCTGCGGCACGTCATGGCTTGGACCGTGGGCGTCTGGGGAGTCGGCGACGACGTGCTTCGCCGCAAACTTTGGCTTGTCCCGTTGCGTGACGCCCTCTATTCGGCGGTCTGGCTCGCGAGCTTCACTTCCAATCGCATCACCTGGGCCGGCCAGGAATTCACTATGCGCAAAGGTCAAATGGTGCCCGTGGCGGCTCCTGGAGCAGCCGATTCGACGCCAGCGACCTCCGCTCGCGGTTGACGCCCCAGCGAATCCCGATTAAATTAGAAGAGAAGAATCGTGGCTGTCCCGAACCACGGGATTCTGTTGCGGTTCCTTTTTTTTCCTCCCAACGGCTGGGAGATCGTCCAATTGGTAGGACTCCAGACTCTGAATCTGGCTATCCTGGTTCGAGTCCAGGTCTCCCAGCCAAACTTTTTTTGCTCCGATGACGTCCAATTTCCCCGCATGAGGCTGCCATGATCGTGATCGTTATGGGGACGACTGGCTCCGGCAAAACCACTATCGGCACTTTGCTCGCGAAGCGTCAGGGATGGGAATTCGTCGACGCCGATGATTTTCATCCGGCGGCGAATGTCGAAAAAATGAAGCACGGCATTCCGCTGACCGACGCCGACCGGGAACCGTGGCTGAAGGCGCTTCACGACAGGATCGTCGAGTGGAATACGGAGGCGCGCAACGTTGTGTTGGCTTGCTCGGCGCTGAAAAAAAGTTATCGCGATAAGTTGCGCGCAAGTCCCAATGTGAAGTTCGTATATTTGAAGGGAAGCTACGAATTGTTCTCGCAGCGAGTACTCACGCGAAAGGGGCATTTTGCCAAGCAAGATCTGCTTGCTAGCCAGTTTGCCACCCTCGAAGAGCCCACTGACGCAACTACCGTGGATGCAGAGTCATCTCCGGAACAGATCGTAGCAGAAGTGCGCAGGCAGCTAGGTTTGTTCCAATCTTAAGAATTGTTTCCAACGGCACTCAACTCTTAATCGAGAGTAAACGCCACATACATGAGCTTTTGGTCTCGCTGAATTTGCAGCACCACGGCGGCGTCTGGCGGCAGAGCTTTCAGCGCATTGCGCAAGCGGTCCAACGTGGTCATTGGCTCGCCGTTCAACGTACGGATCACGTCCCCGGCAGTTAGAGGGACTTCAGCCGTGGCTCCTGCCGCACGCGCCGCCACAATGATTCCAAACGGGTCGCGGAGCTCAGGAGCCAGATCCGCAATTTTCTTATCGATTTCTATGGCAAGGATTCCGAGGGCCGGAACCAGATTTTTTTCCGGGTCAGCCAGCGCGGTGATTTGATCCATGTCCTTGGGCGGCTCCATCAGAGCCACGTCGAAACCAAGCCGCAGATTCCCGCGCAGGACGTCAAGGTGCACCTTGTCGCCGCTCTCGCGGGACATCAGATGAAATGCCACATAGGGCACGCTGCTCGCTGGTTTGCCGTCGATCGCCAGCAAAACGTCTCCGATATGCAATCCTGCTGCTTCGGAGGGACCGCCGGGCAGAACATCTGAAATCACAACTCCGAAGTTGCGTGGAAGCTTCAAACCCTCCGCCAGCGGCGGCGTTATCGTCTGAACGCTGATCCCAATTTCCGGGCGGTGAAGATGGCCGAATTTGCGCAACTGCTGGTAAGCGATGTTCACAACACTGCAGGGAATGGCAAACCCGAGCCCTTCGTTTCCGCCAGACTGCGAAAGTATAAAAGTATCCACGCCGACGACATCGCCGTCGACATTGACCAACGGTCCACCTGAATTGCCCGGATTGATAGCCGCATCCGTTTGGATGTAAACCATCGTCGCGTCGGGATCGGTCTGTCGCGCTACCGCGGAAATGATTCCACGAGTCACGGTATTGGTCAGCCCTTCAGGGCTTCCGAAGGCAAACACTGATTCGCCCTGTTGAAGATTGCGGTAGCTTGCAAGCTTAAGGGCGCGCAGACCTGTGGCATCCACTTTGAGCAAAGCGAGATCGATCTCACTCGTGACGCCGATGATTTGCGCCGGGACGAGGCTCGTCTTAGTAGATGGCCCCGCATCCGCAGAATCGTCTGAGTTGGCGCTCGAAAGCACCACTTGCACGCGCTGCGCTCCCTTCACTACGTGCGCGTTCGTAATGATATATCCGCTCGGATCGATGATGAATCCCGAGCCAATCGCTCTCTGGCGGCCTATGACTATGCCCGTGTTGCCGTGTTCGCTTTCTTCGACCTGGCCGTACCCTGACACCAGAATTTGCACCACGCTCGGGGACACTTTGCGGATCAGCGCGCCCACGGATTGATCCGTCTTGCGCAGATCTTCTGTCGAACGCGCTTGCGCCTGGGCGCGGGCGGGCGAAAAGGAAACGCAGAGTAAAGTGGCGACCGCGAATGGTATTCTAGGTAACCGCCAATGTGTCTCTCTCCGAACTCGCGCTTGATGCCCAAACATATGTTCGATCTCCTCGAATATTCTCTTAATAAACGGATGGTCTCGCATAGTTTTAGGGTACATCGGATTGAACCAGTCTGCGTTTTCGCGAGCCTGTAGGAGTCTATTGCTCAAAAAAATGTTCTCCGCTCCGGCAGCGTGCCGCAATATTCCTGCAAATTCTTTGCGGTCTTATATTTAGGTGGAGCATCCAACCATCCGAGGATTGCCTCTTTTCTTGCAGGCTTGTCGGAACGGGCACGCATCCCGCACCGGTCGCCTCCCCGATTCGCAAAAGATGCGACCATGAACCATAATTTAAGCGCGCCCATTGAGGGGCTCTAAACCATGGCCAGACTCCAGTCCACGGAAGACCAGCGGCTCGAGGAAGACCGAACACGCAAAAAATACTGGAAGCGCTGGGGACCGTATCTCTCCGAGCGCCAGTGGGGCACGGTTCGGGAGGATTACAGTCCTGGTGGCACGGCGTGGGAATATTTTCCGCACGATCATGCACGGTCGCGCGCCTATCGCTGGGGCGAAGACGGTATCGGCGGCATCTCCGATCGCCACCAGATGATCTGCTTCGGCCTCGCGATGTGGAATGGTCGCGATCCGATCCTCAAAGAAAGACTATTTGGGCTCACTGGGAACCAGGGCAATCATGGCGAGGATGTGAAGGAGTATTACTTTTACCAGGACTCGACGCCAACGCACAGTTACATGCGCATGCTCTATAAATATCCGCAGGCGGAATTTCCCTACACCCGCCTCGTGGAAGAGAATGGCAGACGGAACCGCGAACAACCCGAGTTCGAGCTTTTAGACACGGGCGTTTTTGCCGAGGATCGTTATTTCGATGTCTTCATCGAATATGCCAAGGCCGACGTCGAAGACATCCTGATCAAGATCACAGCGGTAAATCGCGGACCCGAGGCAGCCACACTGCACCTTCTCCCTTCGCTGTGGTTTCGCAACACTTGGTCGTGGGGAAGGGATTTGCGCAGGCCCAGCGTGCAACGAGCCACCAGTGTTCCAGACAGCGTAAATGCCGAGATAGGGCATTGGAAGTACGGCAAACGCTGGCTCCTCTGCGCCGGCCAGCCTGAGCTGCTCTTCACCGAAAACGAAACTGACTTCGCAAAGCTTTTCAACGGCAAGAACCGCTCGCCCTATGTGAAGGATGCTTTCCACGAGTACTTGATTCGCGGAAACAAATCCGGCGTGAACCCACAGAAGATGGGGACGAAAATGGCCGCGTACTATCCGCTGCAGCTTGAACCTGGTCAAAGTGAAACACTAAAGCTGCGTCTTACCGACATGGAACCACTTGCTACGATGGAACGAAGTTTGAGTGTCGTTGGCACCATCACCTCGCCAGGTCACGACGACCGTCCCGAAGGCGTGCCGGCCGCGAATGATTTTGGCGCGGGCTTCGACGACGTGTTTTCTCTCCGTCAAAAGGAGGCTGACGAGTTCTACGCTTCGCGTGTCACCTCGGAATTATCCGACGATGCAAAAAACGTGATGCGCCAGTCTTTTGGCGGCTTGCTCTGGTCCAAGCAGTTCTATCACTATGACGTGCGCAACTGGCTGGATGGCGACCCGGCCGGTCCTCCGCCACCTCCAGAGCGTTTGAAGGGCCGCAACAAAGATTGGACGCATCTCTACAACGATGACGTCATGTCCATGCCGGACAAATGGGAATATCCCTGGTATGCGGCATGGGATTTAGCATTCCACTGCATCGCGCTTGCGCTTGTGGATCCGGATTATGCGAAGGAGCAGCTTATCCTTCTTCTGCGCGAGTGGTACATGCATCCGAACGGCCAGCTACCTGCCTACGAATGGGCTTTTGGCGATGTGAATCCCCCGGTACACGCTTGGGCTGCCTGGCGCGTTTACAAAATCGAGCGGCGTGTGCGCGGTGTGGCCGATCGAGCTTTCCTCGAAAAGGTATTCCACAAGCTTCTGCTTAACTTCACCTGGTGGGTCAATCGCAAAGATCCTGATGGCATGAACATCTTCCAGGGCGGGTTTCTTGGGCTCGACAATATTGGAGTTTTCGATCGCTCCGCGCCGCTCCCCACTGGCGGCCACCTTGAACAGTCTGACGGCACCAGTTGGATGGGCATGTATTGCCTCAACATGCTGGCCATCGCACTCGAATTGGCAAAGGAAGATCCTGCCTACGAAGATGTCGCGAGCAAATTCTTCGAGCACTTCGTAAACATTGCCCATGCGATGAACGACATGGGCACGGATGGTATCTCTCTCTGGGATGACGAAGACGGCTTCTACTACGACGTTCTTCATCTGCCGAGCGGCGAAGATCATTTCTTGAAAATTCGCTCCATGGTCGGGCTGATTCCGCTATTTGCTGTGGAGACTCTCGAGCCGGAAATTGTCGACCGCTTGCCCGGATTCAAGCGCCGCATGCAATGGTTTATTGACAATCACGCGGACGTGCCGGAACACATTGAAATGACGCAACGCTCCGCACGCGGTGTTCGCCGCCTGCTTTCGCTCGCCAATCGCAAACAACTTAAGCGCATGCTCAGCCGCATGCTGGACGAAACGGAGTTCTTGTCGCCGTATGGCGTCCGTTCTCTCTCCCGCTATCACCTCGATCACCCTTACGAGGTCCAGGTGAATGACCACGTCAACCGCGTCGACTACGAGCCCGCCGAATCCACCAGCGGCATTTTTGGCGGCAACTCCAACTGGCGCGGTCCTATCTGGTTTCCCTTGAACTATCTTCTTGTCGAATCCTTGCAGAAGTATCACCACTATTACGGCGAGGACTTCAAAGTCGAATCCCCGGCTCGCAGTGGCAACGAATCGGATCTGTGGGAAGTGGCCGCCGAGATTTCCCGCCGCCTTGTTCATATTTTCGTTCGTGGCAAGGACGGTCGGCGCCCGGTTGCGGGCGGCACCGAAGTTTTCCAGAGCGATCCGCATTGGAAGGACCTAATCCTCTTTTATGAATATTTTCATGCGGATAATGGCGCCGGTCTTGGCGCGAGTCACCAGACAGGCTGGACCGCCCTCGTCGCCAAATTGATCGAACAGAGTGGTGAGTAGTGTGAGCGGCGTTATCTTTCGTGCCGCGTCCGCGGAGGACGAGGAGGTGTTGCTCCGCATGATGCGTAATCTAGCTGAGCAAGAGCCGGGTGCTTATTTTTTCGATGAAACGATTGTCCGCCAGGTGCTGCGGAAGTTTCTGGTGAGTCCTGATCTGGGGCAAGCGTGGGTTTTCTATGACGAAGAAACTCCGGTCGGCTACATAGTCCTGACGTTCGGCTATAGCTTCGAGTATCACGGCCGGGATTCTTTCATCGATGAGTTGTACATTGAGCCGCAGTACCGGCGGCAGGGAATTGGGAAGCGCGCCCTGCAGTTTGTCGAGGAGCGAGCTCGCGAATTGGGCGTGAACGCCATCCATCTCGAAGTCGATCAAGGTAACGACCCAGCCGCGGAACTTTATCGCCGCGCAGGCTACGACGATCACGCTCGTTTCCTGATGACCAAGTGGCTCCAACCTGGCAAGCACTGAGCGACAGACTGTGGCAAAGACAATGCCGAAGAAAAGCAAAGCAGTGGCGCCTCAACAAATCGAACCGCGATCCAGGCCTCCCTCTCAAGTTCAATTTGGGCGAGAAATCTGCGGCAATCTCCCCGCGGCTGAATCGCGTGAGTGGCTCGTCACCAACGGCATCGGAGGCTTTGCCTCCGGAACTATCGCCACAGGTACGACGCGCCGCTACCACGGACTTCTTATCGCTGCGCTTCAGCCGCCGGCCGGGCGGACTCAGCTCGTCGCGGCACTCGATGAAACCGTTCGCTACAGCGGCTCTGCGTACGCGCTCGCAACGCACCGCTGGGGCAGTGGCGCAATCGACCCACAGGGCTATCTCTACCTCGAAAGTTTCCGTCTCGAAGGTGCCACCCCCGTTTGGATGTACGCACTCGCCGATGCCTTGCTCGAAAAACGCATTTGGATGGTTCAGGGCGAAAACACGACGTTTATTCACTACACTCTAGCGCGCGCCAGCGGCACTCTCGAAATCGATCTGAAAGCCCTCGTCAACTACCGCGACTTTCATTCAGTGACCCACGCGGGCGACTGGCACATGAAAATTGCTCCGGTGGGTAATGGTGTGATGGTTCTGCCCTTCGATGGCGCGACGTCGTTCTATCTAAAAAGTGCTCAAGCTTCCAGCGAGCCGCAACACGAGTGGTTTCGAGATTGTTACCTTCCCCGAGAAACGGAACGCGGGTTGGACGATCACGAGGACTATCTCTTTGCTGCACTCTTTCAGGCCACGCTGAAGGCGGGCGAAAGTCTCACTATTGTCGCGACCACGGATAGCAACACTTCGCTCGACGGTGGAGTTGCCCGCGCTCAACGGGTCGATTACGAATCCGCTTTGCTAAAAGCCTGGCAAGTACAAAACGAAAAATCCGTCGCGAGGGCCCCCGGATGGCTGTGCCAACTCGTTCTCGCCGCGGATCAATTCATCGTTAAGCGCACCCTTCCCGAGGAACCAGACGGCCACAGCGTTATCGCGGGATACCACTGGTTCGGCGATTGGGGGCGCGACACCATGATCGCCTTGCCAGGACTGGCACTCGTCACGGGTCGCGCTGATGTAGCTAAGCAAATTCTCCTGGCCTTTGCTGGTTTCGTTGACGGCGGCATGCTCCCCAACAATTTTCCCGACGCAGGCGGCAAGCCCGAATACAACACCGTTGATGCTGCGCTTTGGTACTTCGAAGCGGTGCGCCAATATTTTGCCGCCACGCGGGACAACACGACATTGCAAAAGTTATACCCCGTTCTCGCCGGCATGATTGATGCCCATGTCGCGGGCACGCGCTATAACATTCACGTCGATTCCACCGACGGTCTCCTTTATGCCGGTGGTCCTGGAGTTCAGCTCACTTGGATGGACGCCAAAGTCGACGACTGGGTCGTCACGCCGCGGACCGGCAAGCCCGTTGAAATAAATGCGCTCTGGATCAACGCTCTCGAAACGATGACGCAGTTCGCCCGCTTGCTAAGTAAACCCGCAGACGACTATGCACGTTTCTCCACACAAGCCAAAAGCAATTTTCAGAAATTTTGGAACGCGGAGCGAAACTGCTGCTTCGATGTAATCGACGTTCCCGGTTCCGCAAAAAATGGCGGAGAGGATGCTGCTCTTCGCCCCAGTCAAATTCTCGCCGTTTCGTTACCCGTCAGCCCGCTTAGCAAAGACCAGCAGAGATCGGTCGTCGATATCTGCGCGCAACGCCTGGTTACGTGCTATGGCCTTCGCAGCCTCGCAGCAGGTGAGTCGGGCTATCAAGGCCACTATGGCGGCGACCAACGCGCGCGCGACGGCGCGTATCATCAAGGAACAGTCTGGGGCTGGCTGCTGGGTCCGCATGCGCTCGCACATTTCCGGGTTTATGCCGATCGCGCTGCGGCGCTTCGCTACCTCGAACCTCTAGGATCCAACATTGGCGCGTACGGCCTCGGTACTCTAGCCGAAATTTTCGAGGGCGATCCGCCGCACGCACCTCGGGGCTGCATTGCTCAAGCCTGGACTGTCGGAGAGATACTTCGCGCGTGGACGGAAATCGTCAAAACCGAGTGAGTTATTTCTGGTGAGCCTTTGCTGCGGATTCGTACAATTCGATCAGGACTTTGCCGCCGCCCGGAACAGGCATAAGAAAAAAATTAACGCGCGTCCCGTCTGCTCCTGGCCGAGGCTCCGGATAGACTGCCGAAACTCCAAATTTCTCTTTCAAAATCTCTGTCGCCCGGTCCACGTTCGAACAGCGGAACTCGACTTGCTGCACGCCTTCTCCAAATTTTCCCAGGTACCGCGCAATCGCCCCATCACCGCCGGGGGCCCTCGACGTCAAAATGTCCAAGGAAACTCCGTTTGCAAAGTGCAGCTCAAACTCTTCCGCATCCTGATCAGATGGGACATCCGCCAGGCGTGAAACGCTATGAGCCGCGCGAATCTTTGAAAAGGTCTCCCGCTGTACTGCCAAGCCCACTGTTGCCTCAGGCTTAGGCCCGAGCAGCAATCCGGATAGTTCCGCATCGCTTCGCCAAGACTCTGCCGCGTGCTTCGCAGCAGCTCGCCCAGCTGTAAAAATCTCCGCAGCGGCGGACTCTCGTGCGGAGGCCTCTGCGGCGCAGAGCCCAGCGATTGCTGTATTGAGGGGACTAGACATAGGGGTCCAGAAGATTGTAGCGTGAGTACCCGGCCAGAATCAGGCGCCGTTCGAACCTGGCGCGAAAGTTGCAACGATTCCCCCGTTCAAATCATCTGAGGGATATGCCGAAACCAGTTCTATTCACGGTCGATGACGACCCGGAGGTCTTGCGAGCCATCGAGCGCGACCTCCGGAGCCAATATTCCGACCGTTATCGCGTCATGCGCGCCAGCTCCGGCAGCGCCGCTCTTTCCACCCTTCGCGAGCTTAAAGCCCGTAATAATCCCGTAGCACTGCTCCTCGCTGACCAGCGCATGCCCCAAATGAACGGCGTCGGCTTTCTCTCCGAAGCCATGGAAATCCACCCCCAGGCCAAGCGCGCTCTGCTCACTGCCTATGCCGACACCACCGCAGCGATCGAGGCTATCAACGAGGCTCGCATCCACTATTACCTGATGAAACCTTGGGATCCACCGGAAGAAAAGCTCTATCCCGCGATCGACGAACTGCTTACGGATTGGAACTCAACCTTCCGCCCGCTCTACGAAGGAATCCGCGTCTTGGGCACACGTTGGTCGAACCGTTCTTACGAACTGCGCGATTTTCTGGCTCGCAATCAGGTTCCGTACCAATGGATCGATGTCGAGCTTGCCCAAACTGATCCGGATGTTCGGACTTTGATTGCCTCCCTTGGACCCGAAGCAGAAACGCTTCCGCTCGTATTATTCCCCGATGGCACCAGATTGGCCGAGCCGCCTCTCCCAACGGTTGCCGACAAAGTCGGACTCCGCACTCATGCCCTGACAAATTTCTACGATCTCGCCATCGTCGGTGGTGGACCAGCGGGGCTCGCTGCGGCGGTCTACGGCGCTTCCGAAGGCCTTCGCACGGTCATAATCGAGCGCGAGGCCCCGGGGGGGCAAGCTGGCCTCAGCTCGCGCATTGAAAACTATCTCGGCTTTCCCGCAGGACTATCCGGCGCTGACCTGGCCTTTCGTGCCGTCGCGCAAGCCCGCCGTTTCGGCGTTGAAATTCTCTCGCCACAGGACGTCGTCGGCCTCCGCATCGACGGCCCCTATCGTTTTATCAAGCTCGCTGATGGCGCCGAAATCTCCTGCAACGCTCTGCTTCTGGCCATGGGCGTTCAGTGGCGCAGTTTGGACGTCCCCGGCATCGAACGCCTCCAAGGCGCCGGCGTCTACTACGGCGGCGGAACCTCCGAAGCCATCGCGTGTCGCGGCGAAACGGTCTACATCATCGGCGGTGCGAATTCGGCGGGGCAAGCCGCCATGCACTTTTCCAAATATGCGAAAAAAGTCGTCATGCTCGTTCGTGGCACTTCGCTCGCGAGCACCATGTCTCACTACCTTATCCAGCAAATAGAAAAAATGCCCAGCATCGAAGTTTGGCCGCAGACGACAGTCGTCGAAGTCCAAGGCGAAACGCGCCTGACTGGCATCACCGTACAGTGCGAGCCCACCGGAAAACGCGACCAGCTTCCTGCCTCCAGCCTCTTCATTTTCATCGGCGCGCAGCCGCGTACCCAATGGCTTGGCGAACTTATCGAACGCGACGAGCGCGGCTTCATCCTTTCGGGTCCCGATCTTCTCCACGATGGCAAGCGACCCACTTCCTGGACCCTCGACCGCGACCCTGGCTTGCTGGAAACCAACGTCCCCGGCATCTTTGTCGTCGGCGATGTACGGCACGGCTCTGTAAAACGCGTAGCCTCCGGCGTCGGCGAGGGTGCCGTCGTCGTCCAATTCATGCATCAATATCTGGCCAAGGTACAATGAGCCTGCCTATCAGGAGAGCAGGACTCGCATGACCGAAAACGCCGCGCCATTGTCGGCCGAGGAACTCGTCGCAAAGTTGCGCAATATAAGTGTCTTCGCGGACCTGCCGCAACAAGAACTCCTTTGGTTTGTTTCCGTATCTGAAGAACGCCGCTCTGCTCCTGGCGAAATCATCATGCGCGAAGGCGACCCGCCCGTGTACATGTTGGTGATGCTCGAAGGCGAGATGCGCGCCCGGGCCGAGCATGGAAGTGCCGACGGCCCCGTATTTACCATCACCACCGGCGACGTTACCGGTATGCTTCCTTTCTCTCGGCTGAAAGTGATCTCGGTAACTGGCCGCGCCGTTATTCCCTCGCATTACCTCGGCTTTCCGGTTGGCCAATTCACGGAACTTTACCGGAGAATGCCCGAGCTTACGGTCCGTCTCGTAGGTTTGCTCGCGGACCGCGTTCGCAACGTCACCCGCACTGAGCAACAGCACGAGAAGCTCGCCGCCCTCGGCAAACTTTCCGCTGGACTCGCTCACGAACTCAACAATCCTTCCGCTGCCGCGCGCCGTTCGGCTGCCGCTTTGCGCGATTGCTTGGCACGTCTTCGCGAAGCTGCCCGCAACACGGACATCGGCCCAGAAGACTGCGGCCTCTTGGCAGAACGCGAAGAGGAAATCCGTGTCTCGCTGAAGCCCGCCCAGTTTAAAGATGAATTTGCCCGCGTCGAGCGCGAGGAAGCCATTCAGGCGTGGCTCGAAGCGCACAATGTAGAGGACGCCTGGAAGCTATCGCCATCGCTGGCGGACGCCGGCTTGACCGATGCACACCTCGCATCCTTCGCTGCAGCCGCTGGCGCATCTGTCGGTCCCGAACTCACCCGCTTTGCCACTCTCCTCGAAATGGAGCGCATCGCTGATGAACTCGAGCACAGCTCCGCGCGCATTTCCGATCTCATTAAAGCCATTAAGGAATACTCTTACATGGATCAAGGCCCCATGCAGGAAGTTGATATCGAGCGCGGCCTCGAAACCACTCTCACCATCATGAATCACAAGCTTAAACGCGGTATCACTGTCGTTCGCGACTACGCTCCCAACCTACCCAAAGTCATGGCCAGCGGAAGCGAATTGAACCAGGTCTGGACCAATATCATCGACAACGCCGCCGATGCCATGAAGGACAGCGGCAAACTCACCATCCATACCGCCCGCGAAAACGATTTTGTCCTCGTCGAAATTGCCGACAACGGCTCTGGCATTCCGCCGGAAGCGCTCTCGCGCATCTTTGATCCCTTCTTCACCACCAAGGGCGTTGGCGAAGGCACCGGACTCGGTCTCGATGTCGTCAATCGCATCATTAAGAACGTCGGCGGCCAGATTAGTGTCACGTCCGTCCCCGGCGACACCCGCTTTCAAGTTCGCATTCCAATCCAATCTGGGAAGTAATCGTCTCGGGAGAGAAATATGGCAGATGTCTGCACTCACATTCAGCACATCCATCCTGCAAAACCAAAATCCAAGGGCTGCGAAGAATGCATCAAAATGGGCGATACCTGGGTACACTTGCGCCTCTGCCTGACGTGCGGCGATGTTGGCTGCTGCGATTCCTCGAAAAATAAGCATGCCACCAAGCATTTCCACGCCACCAAACACCCCGTCATTCGGTCGTTGGAACCTGGCGAAAGCTGGATGTGGTGCTACGTGGACGAAGTGATGTTCGAAGAGGACTAGCTCGCAGCTGCAGAATCCGACATTTCTCAAGAAGTTAGACTGGGAACGCGTCTCCCGGAACCAGTGGTGGTATGGGCGGCGTCATGGGAGGTAGCATCGGGCTTAACGGAAACAGCTTGCTACTGAGCGGCCCGTAGCGTGGCGCGAAGAATTCCACCGTGTACGATTGGAAAAACACGAGCCCCGGCGCGTACACGAATCCAACAACGTACAGAATTCCGGCAATCACCAGCAACCCCCCTCCCGCCAGGAATAGCTCCGTCGAAATGTTCCACGTAATCCCTAAGCCGCTGCCGATGAGGTATCCGATCAGCCCCAGTAGTCCCAAAGGAATCAGCAACGCCACAATTACAATCAAATTGATGACCGTGAAAATAATCGCACCGCCCATTGCCAGCACGATCTTCATCAACACATACGCTGCGTAGGCTAGTTTTTCCGCGCCCATCATCGCCAGCAGTTTTTCCCAGCCATCCATCACCCCTACATTTTCGAACGCCATCACTGGCACCAGAAAATCCCGCCCCAGCATCTCGATAATCGCCAGGACTGCCGCCAGTGCAATTACCACAAGCCCCAGCAAAATTCCCCCACCGATCAATACGCCGAGGTTCTGGTCCGGATGTGAAAACCACCCCGCGCGATATGCTATCAAGATCGGAATTCCTGCTACTACTCCCACCAAAACGAGCGCCCCGAATGCGAACCCGATGACCCACAAAAAGTATCGACGCCCGGCCGCTCTCCACCGCCTCCAGCCTTCGCGCAACCGGCACTGGCCCGTAACCACCGCATCCAAAAGAATAAACCGGTAAACGCAGTCACTATAAATCCACAAAAGCATCAGTCCCAGCGCCAACACCGCTCCCGCCACGATCCACCCCATATAGGGTTGGATCTGCTCCCATCCCGGTACGTTGATTAGACGCGTCGCCTCAGCCCAGTAATTCCCAAGCTGATTGTCGCCGCCTTGGCCCCGGTGCGTGTTGAGATTCGGGATGCTTCCTCCACCACCGCCGCCCCCTCCCGCTTCTCCCGTAATCAAAGCCACCGCCGCCAGACGCGCCCACAGCCCAAAGCGAAACGGCTGGAACAGTAACTTCTTTGTCCGTGCAAAAGCTGGAGAGATGGATTCCACCGCCGATGCGCGGGTCGTCACATTGCACCTGCGTCGGAGGTCATTTTACTTTTGCGCTCACGCGGTTCCGGGCTGGTGATCCGAATCAACGCCTCAGTCTTCAGAATCGAATGAAACCGGCTCCGCGAATGCACAGGACCGCCTGATAGCAGCAGCATAAGATTCGCCCACCTCGTCGCCACACGGGAATTGTCGGAACCTTCGCGCTCGATTCGCCACACGCACATGTTTTGTATTACACACTCTTCTGGTTTGCAACACGACTTGTGTATTTGGAAGTCTGGTTAAGTGAAGCGATCAACGAGGAATAATTTCTCTTAAGCGCCGGCTAGCGGACTCAGAGTGCCAAACACTATCTTTTTCTCGGCACTTCCAGCTTCTCGGCATGCTGCTGCGCGGTCATTACCCGCGCGATCTCCATTTCAATCGACTTGGAACTTACGGGTTTGGCGATATAACCATCCATTCCAGCTTGCCGGCATCTTTCTCGGTCCTCTTCGAACGCATTTGCGGTCATCGCTACAATGGCCACGTGCCTCCCGGATTTCTTCTCGCTAACGCGAATCTTTTCCGTGGCCTCCAATCCGTCCATGATCGGCATCTGCATGTCCATCGCCACCAGATCGAAATCTTCTTCAGCCATTAGCTGCAGTGCAATTTGCCCATTGCCCGCAATCGTCACTTTATGACCCATTTTCTCGAGCAGCCGCGAGGTCAATCGCTGATTCACTATGTTGTCTTCCGCAAGCAAGATCCGCAGCCCCACGCGCACTTCCCCCGTGGGCACATCGGCCTCTGCGAACCGCCTATCCTTCACTTCTCCCAGACAATCTTGCAACGCCTCATGCAACGTGGAGCAGCGAAACGGTTTGAGGATCGTCCGAGTCACACCGGCCTGCTCGCACCTTTTCCTCTCCGCCGCGTCAAGTGGCCGCGAATGAACCAGAATCGCTGGAATATCAGGCGCCGACGTAGTTCGCAAAGCCGCGAGCAGTGCGAGTCCTCCCGGGTTGGGCATGTCCTTGTCAATCATGATGGCCGAGAACACTTCGCCTGTGACCTGTGCTTTCGTCAGCAAAACAAGCGCATCTTTCGCGCTCGCCGCCTCCACGGCTTTCATATTCCAGCGTGGCAATAGGCGCTCCAGCAGCTCCCGGTTTACGGGATTGTGGCCGATCGCAAGAACGCGTCGTATCTTCGGTTGTAAATTCGGCTGTCTCGCTCCGTCCGCCGACATTCTGACCGTGTCCTTCTCCGCCTCCCAGAATACTCTCATGGTGAAATGGAACTCGCTTCCGCGGTTTTCTTCGCTCTCCACCCAGATGCGCCCGCCCATCAAGTTCACCAGCCGTTCGCAGATCGAAAGCCCCAGTCCCGTGCCCCCATACCGCCGCGAGGTGGACATATCCGCCTGCGCGAACGCCTCAAAAATCTTTTTTCGTTTCTCCTCCGCGATTCCGATTCCCGTATCCGAGACCGTAAATTCCAGCATCAATCCGCCCTCGGTAGCCCCGGCGTGCCTCCCATAAATCGCCACTTGTCCTTCGTTGGTGAATTTCAGCGCGTTCCCCACTAAATTGATGAATACCTGCCGCAACCGCGTTGAATCGCCCCGCACTACCTCTGGAATGTCTCTGCCCACATTCCACACAAGTTCGATGCCCTTCTGCTGCGCCCTCAGTGACAGTGGCTCCAGCGCCTCCTCGATGCAATCTTCCACCGACATATCCGCGATCTCCAGATCGAGCTTGCCCGCCTCGATTTTCGAAAGGTCCAGAATGTCGTTCAGCAATGTCAGCAGTGATTCTCCAGAACTCTTCACCATGCTCAAATAATCGCGCTGCTCCCCGTCCAGATTCGTTTCAAGAGCCAGCATCGTCATCCCGAGGATCCCGTTCATCGGCGTTCGAATCTCGTGGCTCATGTTGGCCAGAAAGTCGCTCTTCGCCCGGTTCGCCGCTTCCGCATCTTCTTTCGCTTGCTGCAGCGCTTGTTGCACCTTTTTCCGCTCGGTAATGTCCACGAACGTAACTACTGCACCGCGCCTCTCGCCATCCTCGAACAAGGGATGGCACCATAGCTCGGCATCGAAACTAGTCCCGTTCGACCGCCACAGCAGTTCTTCCGGCACGTGAAACTTTCTCCCGCTTTGCAATTCTCTCTGCATCGAACATTCCTCGCGCACGTTCGCTGCGCCGTCCCGGTTTGTGTGGTGTATTACGTCATGGATGTTTCGTCCCAGCAATTCCCCCTGCGATGCGTATCCCAGCAGCCGCAGCAATGCCTGGTTGCAGAACGTGCATTCCCCCTTGTTGTCCACTCCATAGACCGCTTCTCCCGTCGATTCCAGCAGCAGGCGCATCCGCGCTTCTTCTTCTGACAACTTCTGCTCGCTCTCGTCACGTTCGCTGATCAAAGCTCCCAGCACTAGCCCCGCGAGCGATAGAATCAGCATCAAGAATTGCAGCAGGGTAAGTTCGCTGTAACTTCGCTGGTACAATTTCAGCGCGAGGATAATTCCCGTGTCTAGCGCCAGGATCGCCGCCGTCGCACCGCGTAATCCTCGCCGCACCGCTACCAGAATCAGCGGCAGAAAAAGCAGGTAGAACATCTCATTCCCGCTGGAAAATCTCCCGCTCAGCGCCGCCCATAAGACCGCCACAATCCCCGCCGCGAAGAGTCCCGATTCAATGGCGCGCCCGAATCCTTGCAATTCGTGCCTGCCCATTCTGTGCGCTACTTCGCGCGCTTTCCCGCTTTTTTCCGAGTACCCCATGTACCGCCGCAGCTCAGGCACAATATAAATCAGGGAAAACGGCACGATCGACCCGATCGCTACCGCGTCTCCAATCCACCAATTCATCGTCGCCAGCAGATATCCCTGAGCGGGAATCAAGTGGTCCGCCATGAGGAACCTTGTCCCCACGAACGCGACAACGCAAGCCGCACAGTTTGCCACTAGCAGCAGCCACATCACATCCCTCATGGTTCGCAGCCGCCAATCTATTTTCACCACTCGCCGCAACACCACCGCCGCAGCCG
>Ga0210391_10000562_pt1 | contig 38086 bp, 40 predicted proteins | sample IncBWC12OmetaG_FD_160573 | JGI IMG/M metagenome (GOLD analysis project Ga0210391, IMG submission 160573) | Forest soil microbial communities from Barre Woods Harvard Forest LTER site, Petersham, Massachusetts, United States - Inc-BW-C-12-O ...
TAAGCCAGCGCATCCATTTTCCGTGCGCCACTACAAACACTTGCTGCCCGCTGAAACGTTTCGCTATAAGATGATTCGACCAGGCCGGGCCCGTAGCTCAGCTGGTTAGAGCAGCGGACTCATAATCGGTTAGGTTGATGCGTTCTGGAGGGTTTCAAAGGGTTTAGCTCGGTCCTTTTCGGTGTTGTTTGGGCTATTTTGGGACCGATTGCGGGGTTTTGGGACTGGTTTTGGGACCGACCTACAGCGTTATATAAGGTTAGGCTTTCGCAGTTTTCGCAGCTCTGAATTTTGCCCAACGTTTCTTCTGGCCGGCTGCGATCCTTTTCTTAGCGGAACGAGTCATTTTATATTTCTTCTTCCCCGCCTCAATCGCCTTACCAGCTAGCTTCTCGAAAGCCACGATTGCATGATGGAGACGTTCTCTTTCACCGTCTATCTTTTTCTTCTGTTTACGCAAATTCGAAAGGATCTGATTGGTGTTCATGCGCCGCATATTACGATGGAACATCAGGACGGGCAACGGGATTTTCCAATGTGCTAGCTAAGTGTCGGCTAGAAGTCTTCCCCAAGCAGTTCAGAAAGTTTCTGGTCATCTATTAAGCCGCAGTTCACTGCATCCATGAAAATATATGGAACAAGCAGGGGATCACGAAACCTGAATCTATATGCTCTTTGCTGTCCTACACGCTCCAAGACCTCTCCGCGTTTTGCCTGGGAAAACTCGCTCAAATGGTGATTGAAAGCTGCGATTTCCACCGGCCTATTTAATATGCTGCTCAGAGGCTTGGCAACGGTGCCTGGATTGAAAAATCCAAGCACGTCAAGGGACCGCGCCGCTGTTACAGCACAAGCAAGCAGAACATGTTTATACAGAGCTTCCTTATGTGCGCTGTGTGTTGCCTTCGAGTACGTATTGGTCACGGATTGTTGTGCCTGTGCGACGGCTTCTCTAAGAGCAGCGAACACGTCGGCACGCGTCACTAGCGCGGACAATCTGCCCGCCGCCCTTCTGACAGCGTGAAGTCCGACAAGGTGCGTATAGTGCGGAAGTCCTTGCGAGATTTGCACGATCAAGTCCGCCGCATCATCCATAAAACGAATGGTTAACGCGTTTTCAGCCTTCGTTAAAATTTCACGCAATTCAGGTGCGATCATCCGAGGCAGGAAAACTTGAACGAGCGCTCGGGTAATTGAAGCGTGATTCTTGATAAGAGAATCAACGGTATCGGAGACGCCTACTAGAATTACAGTGCAATTAATCGATAGATCAGACAGAGCTTTGATTAAGTCGGTAAATTCTTGGGAGCATCGCTCGGCAGCGCGATCGAATTCATCAATCGTAAAGACCGCGCCGGACAGCCGAGCAAGTGTACGCCGGACGTCATTAACTGTTAGAGATTCCGGCAGCCCGAAGGCTTTTCTTAAAAGCTCAGGCTTTTTGCCGTCAGGTATCAAACCAATTGAGGGGCGATTGTCGGTCCAAGTGATCTCGTCGAACAGCTTGCGCCACAAAGACGAAAATGTATCTACGCTATCAGCTATGGTTTTGACAATTAGCCGCCCGGAGGTCTGGTTACTTCGTTCTTGAAAAACCTCGATCAACGGTTTCACCACGTTGGCCATTGAGGTCTTACCAACCCCGCGCTCCCCGTAGATCACAACGTGTAGGCCTGTTTGCGCAACTGCGTCCGCTAGGGTTGTTATTTGCTTGATGCGTCCAGCGAAGAATTCTCGGGCGGCTATAGGCGTTCGCGGCTGAAAAACGCTCCCAGCCAACACACTTACTTCCATTGCCCGGTCTTCCGTCAACGGAACTTCGACTGGGGTCGCGGGTTTTGTTTGCTCGTCCATTGCCATAGTATATGGCTATAACCTATAAGTGTAAAGGCCACATCTCATAGTATTGAGGCATAAGCTGCCAGTATCCCCAAGTCGATGGCGCTATCGCGAACTAGACGGCACGCTCAGTCATTCTGTTTTGAATGCCTTCGCCGCCATTCCTGCCGACACAGCTCATACTTCGACGCATTGAGCTGTTGCGTCATGGGATCTAGCCACCGAGACGCGGCCGAGGAACACGACCGCCCCAACTTGATTAACTCCGCTTCCGTGTAGTTCATCAGTTGGCGCTTGAATTGGTCTGCGTTAAATGTCCCGAACGTCATGGACGGATTCTAGTGCAGGCGTACAAAAAGCGAAAGTTGAAAACGCGTCACCCATGCATGGTACGCTCGCCTCTAGCGAGACGATTCAACCGTCATGGAGGACGGAACTGAAGCCGCTGACAAAATTCGACGCGAAGGTCGTCCAAAAGCCCCTACAAGGCTTGCTTTTCAATATCGACCGCGAATTGGAGACAAAGGTACGTGAAGCGCAATACGCGCGCGATATCGATGCTGAAAGAGTGGGCAGCCTTTTTCTGATGATGCTTCGATTTACGATCAACTCGTACGAAACGGTTCGTTTCCTCAACACAAAAGACGACGGCAGTCACCTTCGCAAAAATCGGTTTGTTTTAGCCGTCCCGCCAATCAATCGCCAAATTCTCGATCTTCTTTTCACGCTGGTGTACATGTTGGACGATTTTGAACCGCGCTCCCAAGCGTATGAACTCTCGGGATATCGCAACCAACGTGAGGAACTCGCGAAATTTCAGAAAAGGTTCGGCGATGATCCGGTCTGGGCGGAATGGCTCCGCAGCAGAGAGTCGCTATGCTCAACACTTGAGGGGTATTTGCGCATTTCGCCAGAAGACACAAGCGAACCGCAGAAAATCAAGCGTTGGCCGACGCCTTCGGGAATCATCCGACAGCAGACGGCTAGCAAACCATTCTTGGAGTTTCTCCATTCTTGGCTATACGACGACACTTCGGCACAAGCGCATCTAACAGCGGGCGGACTGTTCTCGGTCGGTATGTTTGTAGTTTCTGATTTAATGCCAGAATCTGAACGCCGGTTGGTCGAAGACCGAGCCATTTTGCAATATCAATTTATTAATGTCTCCAGGACTTTCGCAATCGTTCTGGCGATCGCGTCAGAGATCAATTGCTTTTTTAGGCTCGGACACCGCGAGGCCGCGCAAAGAATTTGGACGTTCTTGGGAGGATATTCGGAAGAATCGAAGGATTTATACGAGCGCCGGTACAAAGGTCTTGTTGGTGACTAATCCGCAACTCTAGATAAATTCAAAGCGGATTACAGTCTCCCGACTATCAGCGAGTGCGCCTGTTGCTAATGGTTCGCCGTCTTCCACAACTTTTGAAACTGCTCAATCGTGCCCGGTGCGAAACCTGCGTAGTGATTGTTTACATAAACGTAGGTCGGGACGCCCCGCCGCACCGTGCGTTGGCAAATGTTGACCCACCCCATTAGCTCCCGCGAACGATCCACGATCACCTTGTCCCACACTTTCGTCTGCTGCTCAATTCCCTTCCGATCACCTAACAGCCGGATGTAAGTGAAGTCAGCCGTGATCGGATCAAACTTTTCGAATATCTCGCTCGCCGTCGGCATCCAATTTTGGTCGATAAGTGCGTACGCCACGTTGTGAGCGCGCAATAGGTCGAAAAATTCCGCGTTCAGCCATTGTTTGTTTCGGATCTCTAGGGCGAAGCGATATCCGTTTGGAAGTTTTTTCAGGAATGGTTGAAGCCGCGCGAGAAATTCCTTGCCGGATTTGAACGCCTTTTTGTTGAAATAGCCGAACTGAAAAAGTAGCGGGCCCAACTTGTCACCCATCAAACTCATCGTTTCCAGAAAGTACTTTAGATCCTCGTCGCAGTCCTTTAAGCATTTCTCGTGGGTGATTACCTGCGGAATCTTGGCGGCGAGAACGAATCCATCGGGCACCTTGCGAGCCCAGCCATTTACCGTGGCGACGGACGGCGCGCGGTAGAACGTGGAGTCCACTTCAACCGTGTTGAATTTTGTGGCGTAGTACGTCAAGTAGTCGGCAGGTTTCATGCCTGCGGGATAAAACGCGGTTTCCCAACCCGCTGCCGTAAATGCGGATGTACCGATCCGGATGTCGTTCATCCTATTTAGCCGCGCTTTTTCTTCTGAGAGAACTTCTGGGCCATGAAAAACAGAAGCTTCAAGTCATCCCGATCGATCTGGCTCATAAGTCTGCGAAATCTATGAAGCGTTCTCGCGTCGCGTCCAGAACTGCCCCAACCGTCGTCTACTTTCGGCGTCGGATCAGGGGGATCCTCACCATCGTAAAAGAGTTGGTACATCGGGACTCCCATTGCACGCGCTATCTTTTCCAGCGTCTCGATGGCCGGAACACTGTGGCCGTTCTCAGCGCGCGAAATATAGCAGCGTAAGAGTCCAGTGCGCTTTTCGATGTCTCCCTGGGACATCTTTTTCTGTTCGCGCAAAGCCCGCAATCGCTCTCCAATTTGCATCGCGTCCTCTGGCGACGAACACTACCACGCGGAGCGAAAGCCGTTCAAGATGTAGGGCGCGGATGCCTCCGCCTCCATTCCTGCCGGCACAGTTCATACTTCGCCGCGTTCATTTGTCGCGCCACAGGTTCTAGCCCACGGGATGCAGCGGGCGATACGGATCTGCCCAGCTTAATCAATTCAGTCTCGGTGTAGTTCTGTAGTCCGCGCCGAAACAGTTCTGCGTCAAACGATCCGTAAGCCATTCTCGGATTTTAACGAAGGCGAACAAAAAGAGAAAGACCATTCCCACGCTATCGGCAGGGTGCCGCCCTCTTGACTGACCGCGCCCTATTATTTCAATATGTACGCCAACGTACAGAACACCGGCCCCCGCATCTTTGAGGTGAGGTATGCAGCCACTACTCAAGGAAGTACTCTCGCTGGCGGAAAGCAATGCAAGATGGTTAGAGGAAGCAGCGCAGCATTTTGAACGGGTTGCGGTCCAATTTCACGACGTTGAAAAAGCTCAGTGGCAATTGCTCGCCGCCGTTTATCGTGAAAAAGCGCAAGACGTACGGAGTGACGTAGAAAAAGTGCGTCCGAGTTTGGCGAGTGACCGTGCCTCGGAATCACGATTGAACAACACTTAGGTTAGACGTCGTGCGGCGAGATATTCGTTTTCCTTTATCAGGTTGTACGCCGTAAACTCTGCGTGTGAAACGCAAGCGTCCAGTTGCCCCCGCCCTAACCTTCCCTCAATTGGAACTTGCAATTTGTTTCTATGACGAAGCCAACGACTATCCGAAGGAAAATTTCGAGCAGATTGCAAAGCGTGTGGTACCGCGTGGATTTGGAAAGTCGAAAACTAGTGCGGCGTTCAGGAAGGAAGCGCGGAAGATGTTTGCCCTCGCGCGTTAGTTTTTGATCTGAGCTATCATGTTGAATATGGTTCCTAGAAACCCCAGCCCGATCATTTCGCGCCATCTCGAAAAGAACGGTGAAATGCTTTACGTCACCGTCGAGCGTATCTACGAACCCGACGTTGAGGGAGAGTTGTATCGCTTGAGAGTGCATCTCCACCCCGCCGGCGCCTCGCGCACTGCTACCTGGAGCAACAACATTTTGCGAGACGAAACCGGCAACAAATACGATCTCCGGTTATCATTCATCAAATTCCTGCTGGATAAGCGCGATGATGAATGGAAACAGATCGGAGCGAGCGTCGTCATGTCTCCCGGCGAAACGCAATTCTGGCGATTCGACACACTCTAAAGCCGTGGCTGGAAATTGGATTCAGCCGGGTGAATATCTCATGTGAGACCAACCGGGGTTGGATTGATGCCATCCTGCATATACTGCCAACGAGAAAATCAAGAATTCGACCGGGAACACGTTATCCCGCAGGCCTTCGGAAATTTCGAGCCGCACTCCTTCATCCTCTACGATGCCGTATGTAAGGAATGCAACAATTTCTTCGGTCGTACACTGGATTTTGCGCTCTCGCGCGATAGCGTGGAAGCCATTCTTCGCTTTCGCTACGGCACGAAGCCTGCGTCTGAAGCTGGAGACCTGCCTTATCGCAAACTGGAATTGACGATCGGACAGCCCGGGCCTTGGTTTGGAGCAACGGTCGCACTGGAACCCGATGCTACAGGCCAATCGGTCGAGCCGGTTCCGGTTCCCCAGGCGGCTTTTCGTTGGAAAGGATCGCAGGACTGGACTTTTCTGGTGGAGCGCGAACTGAAAGCAGATGTGCTTGCGAAGTATGTAAAACCTGTCCCCGGTACAGTCGAAATTCGGATTATGGGGCCTACGACTGCAGACCACGAGCGGGTTCTTGAAATCTTGAAATCCGCAGGGATTAATTTTCGTGAGGAAGGCAAGCTAACAAACCCGATTACCGATGACGGCAAGGTTTTGGTGGAGATTGCAGCAGCCGTCGATCAGACGATTTTCCGCGCAATCGCCAAAATCGCTTTTAACTATGTAGCGCATCAACACGGATCGACTCTTGTCCTTCGATCCGATTTCGGAGAAGTTAGGAATTACATTCGTTACAGCACAGCACCAAGCTGGACAGCGCAGATGCCCGTCGTCATTCCAGTTCAAAAGCCGATTCTGTACGACGATAAACCGTTATCCCGACAAACAAACGGACATCTCATAACCTTCGATTGGAACAACGGGCGAACAGGCTTCGTGTCCCAAGTCAGCTTGTTCAATACCATCACCTACCACATCGCGATATGTCCAGAGTTTGAGGGACTTTGGCACGACGATTACTACAGGGGCCATCACTTCAATACGGAAGACGGGACCATCTCACCACTCACCCGCGTCTCAAAACCTTTGTTGCAGTCCGTTCGTTGAAAGACTTCACGCACGGCGCGGGTACTTCACTGGATCACCAATTGAACGTTGTCCGTGGTCTGCATGGAGCCCGCGGTCGAGCTTCGGCAGCGGATGACAAGAGTGAATCGTCAAACCCGTGAACCGCGTTATTGAACCGTGATAGTGACAGTGGTGCCGGCCGTGAAGGTGCCCGACACGGCTTGAATGGAGACTTTATAGTTCCCTGCGGGCGTCCGGTTGCAACTGAGGTTTCGGGTGCTGATCCAAAGATTTTCAATTCTATAAAAGGTGGCCGGCACCTTCGTTATCAGCAATTCGATTCACTATGCCTCGACTGGAGTCTGATCTAGTGCGTGTATCCGTCCCTCGCGTTGTTCCTTCGCGGTTCTCGGCGGACCATCAAAATTCCTCTCGAAGAAAGACAAAGCGGGTTCCGCCAATAACAAGTAACAATCACGAAAGATCCGCCACGCTTCATACCCCAGCCAATCCTTCGGTAGCAATTCTGAAGGCAAAAACGGGTCCAGGTAGACAAAGTCTGCAAAGTCATAAACGAGACGCATCTTTGCAACAAAACAAGCGCTCTCCGTGGGACGGTTGGCGGCACTTAGCTTCTCCCGCTGTCCGCGCCAGTTTTTGATGAACCGCACGTAATGTCGCTGGATTCCTTCCAGATTGTAGCATCGTTCGATAAGCAAACTGTGAGGCTGTGAGCTTGCCTGTCGAGCGCGGAACAAGTGGACGTAGCCATCCAGGTTCCGAAGGGAGAGATGACGCAACGTGATATCAACAAGGGCATTCGGGCTTATCCATGTGGACGGCGTCATGGAACCAAACCCGAGGAATTCCAGCTCGCGACGCAATCGATCTCGATGGTGACCTAGACGTTCAGGGACCGAATAGGTCAGGATTGTCCACTGGCCATCCCAATCGCTGTGTCGTGCAGAAAAAATACGCGGGCGAACTTCTTCCAGTCTCTCGCGACCGAGCGGGGTCAATAGATATATGGCACGCCCGTCGATCTTATCGCGCTGCAGCCACCCCTGTTTCACCAGGCGGCATAAGGCGGCACGCGTCGCGTTTGCTGAGATATTCAGCTCAGACGTGAGCCGAAGCATGGATCGCGGAGTAATTGACGAACCAAAGTGCTGAATGTACTCGAAGTAAAGCTCAAAAATCATCCGCCTTGCGTTCAAGGTGAGTGTGCTCCAGGCCGGTAATTGTACATCTTTTGGTAATGGCGGACGAGGCGATAGCGCAAGCTCATTCCGACCACACCGTTGTTAATTTTTGATGTTTTGAGATCCTTTCCTTCAATGAGCCGGTCCGCTCTCGGTTAGTCAAGATCCAGTTACCTGACAAACCCGAAAAAGAAATGTTACCTGGAACTCATTTATCTACGGTACCGGTCTCAGAACTCGAGTCACAGGCCAATCAATGTTTTCCATGGGCCAACAGAATCGACTTGGCGATGGTCTGGAGCTGCATATTGGACGTGCCCTCGTAGATTTTCCCGATTTTCGAGTCCCTAAAATATTTTTCCACGGGATAGTCTTTGGTAAATCCGCAGCCGCCGTAGATTTCGACACAGGCTGACGCAACGCGTTCCGCAACCTGGGAACAGAAGAGTTTGGCCATGGCGCCTTCTTTAACGATGCTCATCCCCTTGTCTTTCATACGAGCACAGTTATAAAGCAGCATACGGGCGGCCTCGATTTCAGTCGCCATCTGCGCGATTTGGAACTGCACTGCCTGGAATTCGATAATCGGCACGCCGAATTGCTTTCGCTCAGTAGCGTATCGGAGGGCGTGTTCCCAGGCACCGCGCGCCAGGCCAGTCATCTGAGCCGCAATTCCAATTCGACCTTCATTCAGTGTCTCAATTGCGATTTTGTACCCTTTACCAATTTCTCCCAATACGTTCTCGCGCGGTACAGAACAATTCTGCAAGATCAGCTCGCACGTGCTTGAGGCTCGTATTCCCAGCTTATCTTCTTTCTTGCCAACCTTGAATCCGGGAAAATCCCTCTCGACAATGAAGGCTGTTATACCTTTATAACCAGCTGACGGGTCCACAGTTGCCATGAGTACAAACAGATTCGCCTCGTGCGCATTGGTGATCCAGAGCTTATTGCCATTTAGGATGAATTGGTCAGCTCGGGCTTCTGCTTTGGTCTGCAAAGCAAATGCATCTGACCCTGCCCCGCTCTCACTTAGCGCGTAGGCGCCTACAGTGTCCGTACACAATCGCCGCAGATAACTTTGTTTTTGCTCATCGGTGGCCCATCGAAGTAAAGCATTGTTGACCAGGGTATTCTGAACATCGACTACGACACCGGCAGAGGGATCGACCCGTGAAAGCTCTTCGATTGCGAGAATAGCTTGAAAGAAACTTCCGCCCGCGCCCCCATACTCTTCAGGAATTTCGATTCCCATGAATCCCAGTTCAAAGAACTGGTGAATAAGTTCCGCGGCGAAAATACCGGTTTCATCCATCTGCTTCACCAGCGGCAATACAGCGTCGTCTGCGAACCGCCGAACCGTGTCTTTGAAAAGACTTTCTTCCTCGCTGAGCAAATTGAGGGGACGAGCAGATACGTCTGTAGCTTCTGAATTATCTTTTGGCACGGAGACGGCTCCCATAGACGAATAGGTGGGTATGACCACGCAACAACAACAGTGTCTCGGAACGACCGACAGCGAAGAGGCGGGCGCCCGAAACGTTATTTCAGGACAATAGGATTTACGGGTGCGCCTGTGCCCCGAGAGATTTTGAGTGGCGCCGCCGTGTAAAAGAATCGGTATTGCCCATCGCTTGCGCAATCGGCTGCGAGATCTTCCAGCCAGACAATTTCATTGAAAATCACTCCGAGATTGCGAATAAGCGCTGCGTGCAATGGAATTGCGATTCCGGTGTTCGGCTCTATTGTCGTTTCGTTGCCTATTGTGTCGGTCGCAAGTAACGGAATTTCCATCTCATGGAACCATTGGATCAGTTCGCGCGAGAAAGTCAGCCCAGGCTCGACGAACGGCGGCGCGTAGAAGACTTCCGCTCCGTGATCATAGAATATAGACAACCATCCAGTTCGCAGTAGGAGGATGTCATGCTTCTCAATTTTGATTTTCTGTTGTTTTGCGCACTCCAGAACATCCGACAATGCGACGGTTTCACCGCGCTCAAGTGATTTCTTCTTCCGGAAACGCGCGATGTCCAGGAGGATTGCCGGCCCCGAAGCCGATCGCATTGCGAGCGGCAGTACACTCGCCTTATCGAGACCGCCGATTGTAGAGTGCGCATCATAGCCGTTGTAAAGAGTGTCGTCGTACCAAGGATGGCCCAGGGCATCAAAATGAGTCGTGCCCTGCGGGAACATACACAGATAGTCGTCGGCGTATTCTATACCGCCCGGAAACGGCTGGGCCTTTCCGGCTTCATAGTGTCCCTTGTCCAGGGTCATTAACTTGATCGCACTGCTGCGACCTGGCCAGAGCGGATCGCCCTTCGGATTGTTAATCACGACCGAAAGAGTAAACGGTGTGTGTTTGAGGACAGACGACAGTCCCCTTTCGACTTCTTCGGCCGTCAGGAAGTTTAGTGCCCCAATCTCATCATTTGGGCCCCAGCGCCCGAAATTCGTCGGAAGGCCCTTGAGCAATTCGGATATGGTCATCTTCTTTTCAGCAGCCATCGCGAACCTCGTTCAAGCACTGCGGGCTGCCAGTGCTAAGTCGCATGCACAGAAACCCGGCATCAGCAGCAGATGCGGTTTTTAAAGAACCGAACGTGCAGTATGCCGCGCGCGCCAGGATCAGCGATCCGGAGTTCGGGCATCGCGCACCGTTGGACGGCCACACCGCCTATCTCCTAGCACCTGTGTTCGTCTTCAGGCAGAGGTCAGGCCGTTTTACGATCGCTCGTCGTTCCAATAGTCATGGTAATAGACGTCACCCAGTCCGCCCGCGGTACCGGCATAACCCCAGTGTCCGTTCACGTAGGTAAATACGCCCAGCCCCCGATGGAATTCATTAATAAGGGTCAAGTCTGGGGCGTTTCGTATGTAACCACCCCAAACGTGGGCCTTATCGGAAGAAGAGTGTAAGACGCGCGCGTATGGAGCGATCCTCGTCGCCGCGTACTTCGGAAAGCCACCGCGCGCGATTTCATAGTAGTCGTTGAATACCGCGCCCATCTTGGCCGCGTCTGGCTCCGACCTGACCTCCGGGACGTCTGTCACCTTTAGGCGGCTCATAACGCCCTTGGTCTTGTAAGGCGCCATTGGGTCTCCGTCGTGCGCCGCTACGAGCGGACTTTTCCAGTCTAGCGGGTTCGCTATAATCGCTTGTTTTCCAGGGTTCAAAATGAGGGTCTTTAGCCTCGATAGATCGCGGTTGGCGAACGCCAAGGCGTCGGTTCGTTCTTGGCGCAGATAGGCTTGTTCAGCATCCTTGAAAACCAAGTCGGCCTCGTCGGCAGGCTTGAAAATGGTGGACGACAGTTGCATCCCCCACTTTCCATCGTTGTTCGTCACGGCGTAGATCCCTTGGCAAACAAGAATCTTTTCACCGGTGACGGCGTAACGGCTATAACAAAGCGAAAACTGAACGCTACAAGGGAGGTAGTTGTGGACTTCAAGGCTGTCCAACATGTCGTAGGCTCCCGGCCGTATTAGGTTCACCCCCTTTCCTGTGACATTCATTGATGGTGGAGGGGCGTCCATCAGATTGTCGGCGCTCTCAACAATCGTGGCCTCGAGTCCTTCATAAGTACCGTACGGATAATGCAATGTCTGCGATATGCCTTTCAGATCTCGCCGGCTCAGCGATGCGAAATACTGCATTAGCACCTTCGTTGCTTCCGGGATGGAGAATTCATAGGCAATCGGGAAGCGACAATCGAATGCACCTCCCTGACGAATGCCGGCAGGACGAGGGGGATCGCCTGCCGGCGCTGCGTTCTGGGCTGTCTCCGCAGAGTTTTCCATCGCGCGGGTAATTCCCGCCGTTCCCATTGCTAGTCCTGCGACTGAGGCACTTTTTATGAAGCTTCGGCGATCGGTTTTCTCCGCCGTTTCTTCTGTTTCAGCATTTCTCTTTGTCGGAAGCATCGTCATCGGAAACTCCTCTCGGAATTGGGTATCGTCTAATTCTAGAGAACTTCGCCGACGAGTTGACGCGCCACAATCCGTCGCCGAACAGAGCTTGGCTAAAAAGCGTATCGCAGCGCAAATTGCATAATGCGCGGCGCGACAGTCGTGCTGGAAATAACGCCGAAGGTAGAACCCGTCACACTTGCGCCCGGGTTTGAAAACTGTGCGTGGTTGAAGGCATTGAAGAATTCCGTCCGGAACTCCAAGTACGCGCCCTCACGGATACCTCCCACAACAGTTGACTTGACGATTGAAATATCCCAGTTGAATTGACCCGGCCCCAGAAATAGTGCGCGACCCGTGTTGCCGTAAAGAGTAGCTCCCGGCACACCGTCGAGGACCGGCATACTACAAGCCTTCGCAGAGGTATCTGCCACGGAATTCAGATTGAAGAAGTTGTTCAGACGCGATTCTACACTGCCTGGAGTCTGCACGGTGGCTGCCGTGAATCCGGGACATAGTTGGGCGCGGGAGGTTCCTGCAAAACCAAAGACCGCCCCTCCGAGAGAATCGAGAAGTGTTATAGGCAGACCGTCCTGAGCCACGGTGACCCCGGCGACGCTCCAACCCGACAATGCTTTGCCGCTGAAGCCCTCGCCACTGCGGTAGCTGGGAAAGCTATAGGTATAGTTGATCACGAGCCGTTGCGGCCGTGTGTAGTCAGCCAGTCCCCATTGCTGGCGACGGTTGTTGGGATCGTTGCTGTTTACACTGCCGGCGCCGCCCGCGGAAAGATCTACTCCTGCCACGTTCGTAAAATCTCGAGCCCACGTATAGGAAGCTTGGAATTGCAATCCGTGAAACGAAGGCGTCTTAAGTATCGCCTGCAGGGCGTTGTACTCAAACGCTCCAAAGTTTCCGTTGAACGTTAGCCCGGGCGGAGTGAAGCCCACGATTGGCACGCGCTCCGGTGCATTGGTGGCTGTATTCGTGGTGATGCAGCCTGTAGCTGGGTTGCCGCAGTTAATGGGATTAGTTGCGCTAGCTATAAGCGACTCGTTAAAGTCAGAGGCGGTTTCAAGGTTATGGCTGTTCGAACCAACATAACCAACATCAATGAGCCACGAAGGCTTGAATTCCCACTGCAGATCCAGGTTGTACTCCATCGTGTAAGGAGTTCTCAGGCCGTACTGTACAGAACTCTGAGAAAGTTGGGAGCTCGGAGTCCGCAATGCTGAAATAAAACCCAGAGGAGGAACTGGATTAAATGGAGCCTCCAACGTTGCCAACGAATTACTCACACCGCTATGGTTAAACGTTTCGCCGCTAGGCGGCACGGCGGTCTCAGCAATCGCAAACGGAACGCCCTGGACGATGTTATAAAAAATGCCATATCCACCGCGCAATACAAGTCCGTTGTTACTCGCGATTGGCCGCCATGCGAAACCGATCCTGGGAGCAAAATCAAAGTATGGTGCGCACGTACTATTGTGACAATTTTTCTGGCGCCTTACGACCCCGGTCGGCAGAGCTCCCGCGAAATTGTTGGCGACCGTCAGCCCTACGTACGTACCGTCTGTCGGTGGTATTGGCTGTGCTTGGAGGAGACTCAGATTGTAGTTCACAACTCCGGCATTCGGATCATGAACGGCCGGTTGACCGTCGTGTTCCCAACGTAGACCAAGGTTGAGGGTTAGCCGCGGGCTGACCTTGAAGTCGTCTTGAAAGAACGCGCTCTGTTCCCATTGGATGTTGTTATAGGTTGTACCTCCTGGCTGCGTGACGTACGAGAATGAGTTAAACACGTTGCTAAAAGGTGTGCCATTTTGTGCGGCGGATTGACCCACTAAAAAATCGGCCCAGGTCAAGAACGTAAGCTGTCCTTTCACTCCGAAAAAGTGGTAGTAAAAATCGGGCTGTCTCACGTCGATTCCAAATCGGATCGTATGACGCCCATGCGACCAGGAGACTTGGTCCGACACTTCGTAGCTGGTGGTAGGGTCCTTTGAACCGTCTACGAGAAACCCTCCAAAGTTAACCAGTCCATTGATATTGATGACCGGCAGGAACGTATTCCAGGACGAAGTGGCGGTAGTCATGCCCACTTGTTGAGGTGTGATTGGGTTGGTCGGTGTGGCGTCGGCTCGTATCCAATAATACGAAGCATGAAACTCATTGACCAGGTTGTTGGTAATTAGAGTTGTTAATTTAAGCGACGGAAACTGGTTTCCGGAGTGATTTATATTGCCGCCCGTGTACGGTAGGCAGCCTGTACAATTGAAACTCCACACCTCCGGAGCATAGGCATAGAAATATTTCAGCGACAACGAATTTTTTGGCGAAATCCTCCAGTCAATATTCAGGATGGCTTGATTTTCTTTAAACGTTGCGGGAACACTGAATGAGGAAAAGCCGATCGCGTTTGGCGTCTCTGGGTTTAGGACCGTTTGTGGACTCGGAATAACAAAGGTGCCGTTAGGTAACTTGGTTTGTAAAAGGCTAAGCGCGACCGGGTTGAGATTGGAACCATCGCAGGCGACCTGCACTCCCCCGAACTCAGTATTTGCGAAACGAGCGCCAGGACTTCCCGGGGGATTATTCGCCGGGCAAAACGCGGCGCCGAGAGCCGCCGCCGTCCGGTTATCCGTCAACTGCTCTGGCAAATCCGCCGTCTGAAAACCCTGAACCGCGACACCGTTTATTTGGTGGGTTCCCTGATAGGAGAAAAAGAAGAATAGCTTGTCTTTCTTTAGCGGCCCGCCCACGGTACCGCCATATTGATTCTGTTCCAGCTTCCCGCGAGGCTGCCCGGTCTCGTTCTGAAAAAAACCGTTAGCATTGAGTGCGTCGTTTCGAAAGAACTCGAAAAGGGATCCGTGGAACGAATCGGTGCCAGACTTTGTTACAACATTTACGTTGGCACCTGAGTTCTGGCCATAGCCCGCATCAAACTGCCCAGTTTGCACCTTGAACTCCTGGAGCGCATCCGGGCTGGGTATCGGGATTGATCCAAATGTTGCCGCGTTGTCTTGTGGAGTGTCCTCGAATATATTCGTGACATTCACTCCATCCATCTGAAAATTGTTATTGGCGTTGCTTCCCCCATTGACGTACACGTCTTTCGATCCGCGCCCGAGCGCCGATGCGTTGTTCACATCCGTCACGACTCCGGGAGATAAGCCTAAGATCTGGGTGTAATTGCGAGTCGCTAACGGAAGGTCATTCAGAAGCGCATTTCCAACCGTGTCACCCAGCGTGACAGTCTCCGTCTGGATAGTCTGTACACCTGCAGCCACCGTCACTTGCTGCGTCGTCGAGCCAACTTCTAGTCTCTGCGTCATCAGACGAGTCTCAGTGACGTTGACAGCAACGATCGGGACCTCGATCGTTGTGAATCCGGGCGCAGAGATAACTACCCTGTAGTTCCCGACTGGTAGGAGCGTAAAAGTACAACTTCCATTTGCAGTCGTGCTCAGGGTTCGGGAGAGCCCTGCGGAATTGCTCACAGTCACAGTGGCCCCGACCACCAGCGCGTCGCTCGGATCCGTAACCGTTATCGTTAAAGCTCCCGTCCCGCCCGTTTGCGCCCAGCCGGGCGGCACAAGCAGGCAGCACATAACGATTACGAATACTGCGCAGCCAGCGCGTCTCGCGACTTTCGCTCCCATAATCTAGCCTCCGTGGCGAACCCTTGCCTAAGCTTCAATTCCATTAAGGCGATATCAAGAGCTATCAAATGAGAGAGAGATCAGCTGTGAATTTCAACTGACGGCGCGCATACTATCGTTACGAAATATGCGTGTCAAGACAAAAATATGTAATTGTCAAGCGAGGGGTATAAATCAGCAATATTCGCTATACTTCGGCGTCAGATACAAAAAACGGATAGGGCAGGAACAGATAAGAACGGGAAACGTGATAAATCCGTTTGGTCGAATATTCACTTTTATGGGGTCAATTGCAGCAAGGCTGAGCCTTACGTAGGTGGCGGGGCCCGTCGAATACGCAGGAAGTCACGCCGCCTAACCGCCACGAAGAGATTGGAAGGCGTTAAATGCCGGCGTCGAATCAATTGCCAAATATTTCACTCTTCTGGTAGTGGTACCTACTCTGTAATACCGTCCTGGCTGCCGCTGTTCCGTTACAACACCAGTAGCCCAGAACATCCGTTTAACCCACCTTCGACTAACGATACTGCGCGCCTGAAATCAGGCCGCCGGGAGAACGTAATGAAAGTCGGTAATGCGCCCCTGCGGATTATCGATAAATTCGACCCGAACTCGAGTGCCCGGGTTAAGGCGCTGCGCGGCGTGTTCGACATTGCTCAAGTCCATACCGCGGACGAAATTTATTAATGCCGTGCTCACACCGTCCAGACGAACGTAAGCGATCGCATATGGTGGCTTCGGGAGATTTTCAAACTGGACTGAGACGATCGTCGCGGCCTCTATGACACCTTCAAGACCAGCCTCGATCCATTGATCGAAAGGTTCAAAGGAGCGTTCGCAGTAAGCGCGGGGCGGCAAGAACGATAGTCCGCATTTGCTACAATGCGTTGCGAGGATTTTCTTGTGCCTTAGGCCCTCGAAGAACTTGCCGGCCACTTTCCCGATCGAGTAGTTATATCGAACATGCCACTCTCCGGTGAGGATGTTCGCGTTGTTCATAACTTCCTGCTTTGGCATAGGCCACCTTTGAGTTTCAAAATACCAGTTACCAGCTAAACGTAGTCAGCGCCAAGAACTGTACAATTCACGAATTGGACAGAGCCGCCGATGGCGGTCGAAAGTGCGTTTTGGACGCCAGGTAGCTGATTCTTACCAGCCTTTCCCATTATCTGCAGGGCCGCATCCGCTACTCGCACCAGACCGGTAACGCCAATGGGATTGCTACAAAGCGTCCCGCCCGAGGGATTGACGCTTAGCATCGCACCCATATCGAACGATCCGTCGTCGCTGAGATCTTGCGCTCTTCCGCGTTCGCAAAATCCAAGGGACTCTAGCTGTGGAAACTGAATAGAACTGAATGGATCGTAGAGCTCTACGACCTGGATTTGCTTGATGGGATCCGTGATGCCCGCTTGGGCGTAAGCTTCTCGACCAGCGAACTGCAGTTCCGCCTCGTCACAGAACTCGGCGTCGGAGTACGGCCCTACGCGGTCGCCCATGAACACGGTGCTTGTGAGCCCTCCGATTCCGTTAATGAAAGCCGGCCGCGAACAATGCTTTTTCGTGACTTCTTCGTTTGCCAAAACAACCGCGGCAGCTCCGCTCGAGCGAGGACATATATCAAACAATTTGTACGGCCACGACATCCGGGGCGACTTCATCACATCGTCTACTGTTATATTTCCCTTGAGGTGGGCATTCGGATTTTGGAGGGCATTTTTGCGAGAACGGACGACCACGCGTGCAAATTGCTCTTCTGTCGTTCCGTACTTATGCATATAACGTTGAGTTGACAGGGCCGTCATCGTGACCGTATTCAGAGCAAAGTCCTGTTCGTAGAACGGGTCCCAGATCAAATTTAATATATGCTGGGCATCGGGTGTTTCGGCCACGCGGTCGGCCCCGACGACCAAGACCGTACCATGCATCCCGCTGGCGACGTGCGCATAGCCGGCGTGCAGCGCCGAGCCGCCCGTCGCACCGCCTGTGTGCACGCGCATAAGAGGCTTGCCGGATGCCCAGATCGAGTCCACAGCCCATTTCTCAACGTCGTTGACGCCCATGAATTGAGTCGGCGCCATCGAGAACACGATCGCATCAATATCGTCGGGCGTAAGGCCTGCGTCTTCCAGAGCCGCCTTTGCCGCATCTTGAGATAGCTCCACATAGGTCTTATCTGGGACGTGCGCTCTGAACGGTGTTTCTCCAACTCCGATCACGGCGACTCTGTTCTTGGGCATTCCCTACACTCCCTCGAAGATTGCTACGGCATTCCCTTGCTGGGCGAATCCATGGCTACCGTGCGCAGCAACTCGCGTGGCGCTCTTCACCTGCACCGACCCGGCGCGGTTGGACACTTGGAGCACCGCTTCCGCCGCGTGAACTAAGCCCGTGCAAAAATACGGATTTTGAGCGAATGGTCCGCCGGAAGGCGATACCTGAACGGTGCTCGGAAGGTCGAGCGCACGTTGACAAGCCAAGTTGTGAAAGGACGTCTGGCTATCGATTTCTACGACGTCTAGTTGGCTGACATCCCCCAACCCACTCATCGAAAGTGCTTTTCGAAAGGTCTCTTTGAAGCCTTGCAACGAAGAAAGACGTTTCTCTCCTAGCTGATAATCATCGACCCGCCACGACAAGCCAGATACTCTGGCCAAGGCTCGACGGTCGGGGTGCCTACGTAGCCACTCACCGGAGCAAATCACCATCGATACGCAACCATCTGTTATCGGAGCTTGTTGTAGCTTACGGAGCGGAACGGATACATACGGCGAGGACGCAATCGCCTCCACGGAAGGAACCGCTGATCGCATTCCACGTTCGTTTTGAAGCGCTTGTTTATAACTGGCGTGGACAGCGGCGTTGGCATCTGAGTGACTAATCCGATACGAACGACTGACGGCTTGGGCAAAGAGGCCGTCCGCGATTGACATGTTTAATCCGATGTCTCGCGTATAGAACGGCTCGCAACGCATCCGCATTACGTCTTCGAATGGGGCTTTCGAGCTTTTATTCCAGCTGGACACAAGACCCAAATGGAAGCGTCCCGACTCGATTCTCATAACCTCGAGACAAAATCCAACGAGACCGGAATCCGTAACCTTTAACTCGTCTTTAAGGTACGCACCCGCCGGAGCAGACAGGAGCATGCTGGATATGCTTCGCCCATCGAGTTCGTCAGAGGCCGCGATCGTTACGTGATCCAATTCCTTACGGTCGATGTTGGCGTCATCGAGAGCGGCCCTCGCCGTATCAAATACCATCTCTTCGAGACGTTTATCCGCAATCCACGCGGAAGGGGGATGCATCGCGACACCGAGCACGAAGGTATCCGTCACACGTCCTCCAATCGACCTTCAGAACTACTGTATGCTTTCGATAGTTGCAGGCCATGCTTCGGAATTAGATCCTTCGCATCTCGAGTAAGGCACACAATCTATCCACACGGCGTTATCGTGTCAATAGGAATCATGACAACAATTTATGAAATATCGTGAACATTGTAATAAACATTACAGGCTCCCAGGCATTTCACCCTAATATTAACGCTAAATAAGAAATACCTTGCCCTGTCACGAAAGAGACTTTAATATGCCGCCGTCATGCCACACCGCTCGTAAAGTGTATTGTTACAAAACGTCAAAGATCGTCAGTGAACGCGCGGGGATCCAGAAAGTGCTACGAATCCAGGAAACTTCACGTTGGCAAATTGCAGACCCACGCGGTGAGTTGGTTTGTAGCGCTTCCGTGTGAAGCAGTGCTACATGAATGACCATTGCGATTGACCGTATTTGTTTTGTGGTTGGGAGCGTTTCAGGTGCATATCTATCCCCTAGAAGAGCGGACTATGGGCCGGATTCTGGCGGAAAAAGCGTCACGGGTTGGTGATCGCCCCTGGCTTCTTTGGGAGGACAAGATATACACGTATGCAGCTCTAAACGAAATGACCAGTCGCTATGCAAATGGTTTCTTCGCCCAAGGCATCCGAAAAGGCGATCATGTTGCCCTGATGGTGGGAAATCGCCCCGAATTTTTCTGGGCAAGTTGGGGCCTCGGTAAACTCGGAGCCGTGTCAGTACCGATTAATACGGCAGCTAAAGGGGAGTTGCTACGTTACTTCATCGATCAATCCGATTCTACGTGGGTCATAGTCGATGAAGAGTGCGCTGGTCGGCTGGTAGCCCTTACGGGCCAACTCCCAAAGGTTAAGCGGCTCCTGTACGCTGGGCCAACTGCAGCGTCCGATTCCGAATTGCGAGAATGCAAGCTCCCTCTAACGGATCTTCGCGAGATGGGCTCTGCGAGTTCGGCAACCCCGTCTATCGACGCCGTCTGCCATTCCGATGTGAACTTGATCGCCTACACTTCCGGGACGACGGGACCTTCCAAAGGGGCCGTCAGTCCTCATTCTCAGGGACATGGCGTAGGTTACGCTGTATCGAGCCATTTCGGTTATAGGCCCGACGATGTTTTATACACTTGCCTCCCGCTGTTTCACGGCAATGCGATGTGGTACACGTGCTACGCGGCGCTGTGGGCCGACGCCGCGATTGCACTTGTGCCCCGATTCTCGGCCAGCCAGTTCTGGGATGATGTTGATCGGTTCGGGGTGACGCAATTCAACTCCTTAGGCGCTATGACGAATATAATTTGGAAACATCCGGGTCCAACAAAGCAACATCGGCTTCGTCAATGCATGACCGTACCAAGCCCTAAAGAGATCTACATGGACTTTCAGTCGCGGTACCATCTCCGTATCACCTCCGTATACGCATTGACGGAATCGTGTGTCGTGACGTTGTTCACACCTAACGATCCGATCGAGAAAGCCGGGTCGTCCGGCAAAACGCCAGGATACGTTGAGATTCAAATCGTAGACGGTGATAACCGTCCGTTACCTCCGGGTGAGAGCGGCGAAATTTGCATACGCTCGCTCGAGCCGGGGCTAATGATGCACGGATACTACAAAATGCCGGAAGCAACTGCTCAACAAATGCGCGGCAACTGGTTTCACTCTGGGGACCGCGGTTATTTGGACGCCGACGGCTACCTATTTTTCGTTGACCGCAAGAAAGAGGCTATTCGCAGGCGCGGTGAGAACATTTCCGCGTACGAAGTGGAACTCATAATTTCAAGGCACCCTCAAGTCTTAGAGGCTGCGGCGATTCCGATCTCATCGGAAATGAGTGAAGATGACGTAATGGCTTATATCGTGCTGAAACCCGGGGAATCCGTATCGTTTGAAGAAATAATAACCTTCTGCAATCAGAATATGTCTTATTACATGGTTCCCCGATTTATCGAATTCGTTGATTGTCTGCCCAAAACGCCCAGTCAAAAGATCGAAAAGTACAAGCTTAAACAGCTTGCCGAAAGCCGCCGCTCCGAAATCTGGGATCGGGATAAATCTGGGCTAAAGCTCAACAGAGATTAGGCTCGCGCTGGGCGGAAGTTTAGCACGGCGTCAAAAGCTGACTTTAGAAAGAGCTCGAATCGTCAAATAGGCGCGCGCTATTAAGCTATTAAATTCAAATCCGGCAACCTGAGAATTTTTACTGCGTCTGGAGACCCCATTCGGGCTCCGCTCGGCTCATTGCCCCCGAGGATGTGCATCGCGGCGACGCCTTCGGATAAGCCTGCTGCTGATCGGCGCTCGTTTTTTTCCATGCGCGTATGAACGAAAGCGCCGTCTCATCGATTGCAGCTGCCGCAACAAGCTCGGCCGCATCTGACTTTGTTTTAACCGCGACGGTTTTGCCGCCTTCGGTATTTTCAGAGCGGCTCTGCTTTGAAAATTGTCTGTCATAGTTTCTCCTCGTCGGTTGTGGTCGGATTCGTTGGAATAACTTCCGGTGCATCCGGCTGCGCATTCATCATTTCCTGAATCTTGTCGAACGGAATGCAAGGGGAGCCGAAGCCGCTGAACGGGGTAGAAAATGGAGAAAACCAACCGTATTTGCCGGCAAGGTCTGTAGATTGTTTGTATTACAAGAAGCTTGACGAATTCTAGCAATGTGAGGGGCGGAACCTTGTATCTCTAGCATTTTCAGCAGCTTGACCATAAAATTGTCCGCTAATGGGACAAAAAATCAAATACAACAAAACAAAGTAGTTAAACCCTATTCTTAGAGGGGCGTGCCCCCGTTAGAACCAAATGTATAGGAGTATGGGCGCAGAATACCGCCCAGAACGAGCCTAAAACGACATCTGGCACGGGACACCGTCACCGTGCGAGAGACGCTGAGAGGCGTGCAACACTCTCTTGCGAGCGCGGGTTCCTGACCCCGAGGAATCCGCAGCTCCACTTAACGACGGTAAGAGAACTTGACGGTTCCCTTAAAAACTTTTTTGATCGCATCCCCAAGGATGCGACTTTTTTGTTTGTCTGGACGCACGACGAAATTTATTTGCAACGGAGAAACGATGTCGCAACACGAAAACTTGATTCAGGAAAGACTACGAAAATTGGGAAATGTGACTGCGGATTTTTTGGCCCAACTGAGTGGTGTGCCGGGATCTCGAATCTCCCAAGCGTTCCGCAATATACGCGATCTCGATAACGTACACGTACTTGAGATCGATAAGACGCTGCGGGACCTGGAAGAACTGGCGACGGCCGTGGCGCCTATTCCCGTTAGCTTCACGTCTCCGAAGGTAGTTCGCGCGATCTTGGAAGAACGGCGAAACGGAAACTTATGGATTGATGTGCGAGTGGCCGAATCGGTTTGGAGCAAGCAGGACACGAAAGACAATAGCACCACAGAAGCGTAATTGTGGACGAGTTCGCGGGCGGGACCAATTCCCTTCTAAGCGGGCACTAACTTTGAAGGGGAATCAGGATGAGTGAAGCACAAGATGAAAAGCCGTTTGTATTTATGTATCTAGAACCAGACGAAAGCAGAAACTTCAGTTACGACGAAGATGAGGACGGAAATTTAATTGACCCCAGAACCCGGCAGTTTGAAGAGGAAGTTCGCAGGTTGATGGAGAAAGGCTAGTTGGCTCAAAGGCAGTGGGTAAAAAGCGTTGTTTCCTCGCTAAAAACCTCGAAGCAGTTCGCAGTTCAAATCAAATGAATTGATTCGAGGAGAATCAAATGAAAAAGCAACGCGCAGTAATTTGTTTTTATACTCCCGAAAAAGGTTTTGGCTTTCTATCAAGTGGTACCGGAAAGAGTTTCTGCAAGTGGTTCTTCCACATAAACCAATATAAATCGTTGGGCATTCCCACCGTTGGTACCACCGTGGCGTTTGACGTGAGTCCCGTCCAGGATGGTCCGTGTCCCAAAGCAATCAACGTCGAGGTCGTATCTCCGACGGTTGAAGTACCGACCGAGGCTCCGGGCGTTGCAGCCGTGGATGCTAAGCCCGTTGAAAATGACGATAAGGCGGGTGTGTAATGCGACACCGCGTATTCACGTCGCTTGAAGAATATCAAGCGTCACTTGTTGTACAAACCCCCGTTGACGATCTGGATATAGTTGAAGTGCCTTTCGTGCCTCAAGTGGAACCCCTTGACGAAGAACAACGACAGGAACTAGAAGAGGAACGCGAAGCCCTGTCTTCTTTGCCGAGTACATTTGCGACGTCTGCCGAGGGTGCAAAATTCATGGCATCTTTGGGTATCCCCCAAACTGCTTTGAATGGAAAAATCCCTCTTCAGAAAGAATGGCAGAACAAAGCGACCACTAACCCCGCTGAGATTGATGCGTCGTACTTGCGATACAAAGGCAATTTTGGTTCCGTCGCGAAAGCCGAGATGGGCGGCTTCTATATACTTGAACTGGATTCCTTGGCGGCAGAACACGCTTTCGAATCAAAGTATGGTGTGGGTTTCTCCGCACGTTTAATCATTCGCTCTGGGCCAAATCGTTTCCATTTGTATTACAAGCACGACGAAACGAGCCTTGCGGCTCTTAGCAATATTGCTCAAACGTCGGGCGACGGTTTCAGTCTTCGTCTGAAGAATGAACAATGTGTTTCGCCGGGTTCAACTCATCCGGTTCGCAAAACTCAGTATTCTATTTATCTAAACGGGACTCCCGAGGTGGCTACAGCCCAAGAGATTGCGTGGCTGTGCGAACAAAAGATTAAAAGCAAATCGGAAGTTAAAAAGGCCCGAGAGATTAACGGCGAGAGGATTTTAATTCGTCAAGGTGCCATCTATGACGCTGTTATCTCTCAATCTGGCAAACTGTGGAACAGCGGTTTTCCGCCCGATAGTATTCCTGATTTACTCGTTCTTTGGACCAATGAGAATTGTGAAGGTCCAATAGACGAAGCAAAAGTTAGATCCTATGCGAAGGGGTCCAACTGGAAACAGGGTCAACCTGGCGCGGAATGGGTTTATTGCGGAATTCCAGTAGGGTCAACTCCTCCACCCGAATTACCTTCTTTTGATGAAGCAGACGATAACGATTCTTCTTGTTACGACATGACGGCCGAAGAAATTGCCGAACAGCAAGAAGCAGAATATCCCGTTTACCGTTTGCATGAAGGTCCGGGCCCCAGTTTTGACGAAGGCGTTCTGTATGGTCCTGTGGGTGAAGTCGCAACGAAGATGGCGCAATACAATGAATCCCATATCGCCGCTATTTATTTGAATCTGCTCGTGTCCTTGGGGAACCTGTTCGGACGGCACGCCTATTTCAACGTGAACAGGACCGAACATTTTCTCAACGAGTTCCTTGCATGTGTGGGTGATTCATCCACCGCGCGCAAAGGAACGGGCGGCGACGAAGTGAATGATTTCCTAAACAAGATTTCTGCGGAATGGCTACGCAGCCGCAATGTGGGTGGTTTTGGTAGTCCACAGGGGATCATTCACCAAATCAGAGATGACGTTACGTGGAAGAAATTGGATATCAAAAAAGGAACCTATGACGAGATATTCAAAGCCGGGATCGCAGACAAGCGGCTTTGCATCCGTGAAGGCGAACTGTCCAACATTCTTAAACTGATGGCTGATCCCAAAACGAGAGCGGATGAACTCCTACGCAACATGTGGGATGGTAAAGAACTTCGAAACCTTGTATCGGGTATGACGGATCAAGGTGAGAACAAATCTCTCCGTTGCACAAGACCGCACGGCTCCATTATCGGGTATACAACGTCAGCTCTTATGAAAAACACGATGCCTGTGGGCGCCGATACTTCAGGAGCGGGCAACCGCTTTCTCTATGCCTACCTCAAGCGGCTAAAACTTGTTCCCTTGGGTGGCCCCGAAATCAACTGGGTCAACGAGACGCTGGATTACAAGGGCGAGAAAATTTCTTTCATCATTTACTTCTACGAGATGGTGCGAGAAGCCGAAAAGGATCGTTTGATCCCCATAGCTCCTTCGGCTCGCAAGTTTTGGGAGAACACCTACCTGAAGATGGAGCGGAATGCGTGGGCAGGGTTCGTGGGTCGCATGACGAGTAGGGGTGCCGCACACGTTCGCCGTTTGGCTACTATCTTCGCTTTGGTAGACCGCGAAGATTCGGTCCAGATCAAACACCTGGAAGCCGCGTTGGGGATTTGGGAATATAGCCGGCAGTCCGCTAGATATATTTTCATGGGTTATACAACCGAGCAGGAGAAGATCCTCAGGCTAGCGCATGAGAAGGGTCCGGAAGGCATTACGGGCGGTCGGGACGTACACTCTCTCTTCAATCGGCATAAGTCAGGGGAGTGGATCAAAACTCAGCTGGTAGCTCTTAAAGCGGGTGGCTGGTTGAGCCAAGAGGGCGACGTTTACAGGTTTAAAAAATGGTAGGTAAACAGGTAAATCCGATAGGTCAGGTACGATGGGTCGGACTGGTAAAACAGGTAGGGCCGATAGGATTAATAATCGGGCGAGCGAGTAAGGGACGCGCACGATAAGCGAGTGAATGAGGCGATAAATTTAAACGGCTTCGGTCGGGTGGAACGTGAGGATTCGGGCCGGTAAACCGTTTGGGGAAAAGGATCATCTGTTCGCAAAAATAGGGGCAAATCGTCCACTGCATGGAAAATTGGTTGTTCGCACAAATCGGGGCAAATCAGACAAATGGGGTCTTGTGGAGAACGATCAAATTCCAAGAGTTCCGTTCGCCGTTCGCACGACCTAAGAGTACCCTTTTTCTTATTGATAATAGGACCTTTAAGAAAACGACATATTGAATTTGCCCCATTTCGTGCGAACAGAATTGAAATCGTTTTTAAGCCAATTTAGATACACCATGTTCCCCGAGCGAACAGCGAACGGATGAAATACCCCGACAAATGCGAACGCCCCGAATATGGCCTATTTAATGACCGTCCCACACGTTTTTCTTATCGCAGTCACCGTCGAATGGAGAAAAATATCTCGATTTCCAGTTCGTTTTTCGCTATCTTATTATAAATGAAAGACTTATGCGTGTATGTCGTCAAGCCCAAAGCTGTCTAACTAAAGCATTTGCAATAAGTTACACCAATTCAGCAACGTTTACCGAGTGTCCCAGCCAATTTGCGGGATTTTGTGACGTGATGGAGTCGAGGTGCGACTACAGCGCGTGCATCGCGCCTTCGCCCTTGGGGCTTCAGCGCGGGTATCCTGGAGCGGTCCCCGCAAGCGCTGTAGCAAATCTAAATGACTTAACAGATTCTGTAGAATCTGATTGACACCAAAGTAGGGATTTGATAGGGTGGCGAAGGGAGCAAGCTATGAAGAAAGCGTTCGGATATTTAAGAGTGTCGGGAGTCGGCCAGGTCGAAGGCGACGGGTTCGTTCGTCAGCGCGAGAAGATCGAAGTTTATGCCGCTGCGAACGCTATTGAAATCGTGCAGTGGTTTGAAGAGAAGGGTGTCAGCGGAACGATAGCGGATCGGCCGGCACTTCAGGAGATGTTGGTCGCAATCTTGAGCAACGGCGTCCACACATTTATGATCGAGAAGTTGGACCGCTTGGCGCGCGACTACATGGTTCAGGAGTACATTGTTCGCGACTGCCAGTCCAAAGGCATCGAGATCATATCCGCTGAAGAACCCGATCTTTGCAAGGATGATCCCACGCGCAAATTGTTCCGGACCATCATGGGTGGATTCTCCGAATATGAGAAGACCATGATCGTGCTGAAGCTCAAAGCCGCACGCCAGCGTCAACGCATTAAGACGGGTCGCTGTGAAGGCCAGAAGCCTTACGGTGGACGCGACGGTGAACAAGCCGTCGTCGCTCGCATCAAAGAATTGCATTCGTCTGGCGCCAATTACGAAGGCATCTCGCGCCAGCTAAACAGCGAGGGTTTCAAGACCCGCGCCGATGGCAAATGGTTCCCGGCGACAGTGCGTCGCGTGGTGTTGGCAGCGGAGAAATCAGCACAATAAATCGCATCAAAATAGGAAGGATTTCAAAGCCTCTCGATGTTTGGGAGGCTTTTTTTGTTTGGAGCGCAACCCTCCTTGCAACAAAACGCAGATAACTTCAGCGCAAGCAACTAACGGCGAATACGAAGCGAACGAAAACAGTTGGCGTAAATTTGCGTTGACTAAGTGGTAATTTTATTGTTGAGCAGTTCTAGTGCCAAAGTCGGGTCCTGTGATTCTAAACGACTTCTTTGACGCGGTGCCCAACCCCCAGGCTTTGAGTCCTGAGTGCGAACCTACGGGCATAACGAAATAGGCCACAGGCTATCTCTAAAAAATATTTTCCGAAACAGAAACACGCCCCTATACCTTCCAAAAATTTTTCCTTCCTACCAGATTTCCGGCACGGGGGTGGCATTTTCAGATTTTTTATTTTCCCAAGTGTACTTCCAGGAGATGCATAGGTGTGTTCGTGTGAAAAAACTTTTGAATTCGATCTGAGGCCTTGGCGTAACTCCGTCACCTCCTTTGAAGTGCCCGACAACGCACCTCTCACCCTGGCCCTAGACCCTTCTTTCACGGCCCACGAAACTTCAGATGAATCCTCCCTGGCGCTGGGCTGGTTGGACGAGATGAATTATTTACGCGTGGTAGACATCCGCGCATCACGCTGGAAAGGAATTTCATTGGCCGACATCGTGGTGGATTTTTGCGAACGTCAAACCATCCAAAATATCCGAATAGAGCAAAGCCCATTCTTCGATTTGCTTTCAGACGCCATCCGCTTGAAGGGTGAGATTCGCACGATCCCAATTCCGCCTATCACGTCGGCCCACGTGACAACCCCCAAGGGGGACCGCTTTAAGCGATTGCAGAGGACCGCAGAAAACGGAGGCATCGTTTTACGAAACGGAAGTTTTGTGAGTTCCCTCTTGGAAGAGTTGGAGCGGTTTTGTTTTGCGTCTAAGACGAATCATAGGGCGCCCGACAATCGTATCGACAGTCTTTGTTTGTTAGCGAATTTTAGGTAGAGGAGTAGTAGATATGGCTAATTTAGGGGACCTTCTTGTAGCAGTTGCTCGATCAATTGGTCGAACTTTTTCTGACTCTCAGCGTCGATCTTCTCTATATGCATCATATCCAGAATTGCGTCGTATTTCGCCGACATCGCCGCAACAAGAGCGGGATCTTGTAGCTCGCGAGATATTAGATCGGATAAGGCGGCCGCTTGTTCGGGATACAGATCATTGATGGCAAGCGTTGCTTTTTTGTAAGCCTCGATCGCAGTGTCGAAAGTTTTCATCATCTCGATTAGTTTTAGAGCCACGTCTTTCTCGATTGGCACTACAGTGCTCATGGTTTTTCCTTGTCCAATCCCGAGCTGATGTAAATACGAATCAGTTGAGCAGTCCTGAAACCCTTCCGAGCCACCACTTTAGCCAGCCGTTTGATTTGACCCTATACGCAGTGACTACGTCCGTCAAGGAGCAGTAATGATTTGCAGTACGTGTAAAGAAATAATTTGTGGCGCGGTCTATCTCTTGAGCGAGCAGAAAGGCCAGTGGTGTTCCACAGGATGCCGCAACGAACAGATAGTGCCATTCCCCATCAAGTCGATCGTGCAATCAAATAAAAAGTAAGGAGCAGTTCATGGACAACACAGTTCAAAAATTAATGACGTCCCAGCGCAAGGCCGAAGTCCGCAATGAGTCAGCCCGTATTCTTCAGGCCCTAGGAAAGTTGGTGGACTTTCAGGCTCTCGCGAAGGAAGCCAATGAGGACACGTCCCTGTACGACACGGCCATATCCAACGCTACCGTCCAGCTCGCGGCCCTGTCCAATGAGTTGCAAGCCGACTTGGATTATCGAGAGGCCCTGAAAAGTAATTCGGAGAGCGCTTAGTCATGTCCGAAGAAATAGTTTTTGTAGCCTGCAAAACGAAAGGCTGTGTTAACAGCGTCAAGCCTCCGCGTGAAGTGTGTAGGCCCTGCGAAACAATCATATCGGCCAAGGCTGCGCGCAAAGCCAAATTGGAAATTGCCGCAAATGCAAAAGCGAAAGAATACGTGAAGGAGTCGAAAGAGAGGGCCGCACAAGTTGAATCCCAACAAGAAATAGAAGCCGCCGAATCGTGGGACAGTCCCGACGCCGTTAAGAAAGCCGAAGCCAAAGACATCCTCCGGGATCATCGCAATCTCACGCAAGGTTACATCGTCAACGCCGCATACGAGTGCGGCGCCATCGCGGCCAAGCGCCTTCGACTGGTCCCCAATCGTTACTTCTGGAAGCACGGGGTATTGAGCGCATTAGAATCCCAGAAGGCGGGCGAAGCGGTGGATGTGTTACCCGCCTACAATGACACCAAAGCCTACGGTGAGGTTTTCCGCGAACAGGATCAGATTGCACTGTGGGATTTTGCCACGAGCTGGCGTGAACAGCCCGTCACAAGAGGACATGATTGGGAAGCTGGCCATCGCATCACGTTAGAAGAGTATCGCGAGTTGCGTTATCTCAAAGCCGACCCCATTCAAATGGGAAACCGTCTACTGGATCGTCAGTTTGAGCCCGAGCCCCACGGACAATGGCAAGCACTTCATCCCGTCCCCAATATTAATTTGCTGCCCGAAAACTACAACCAAGAGCAGTTCAATAATGGGTTAGAAACGCTCCATGAGTTCGTACAATATTTGATTCTGGCATCCCGCGACACGTTTAAATCTTCGTGGGTCGTTGTTCTTATCCTAGCTTTTCAAATCACATATTACGATTTGTCAGTTTTGATCGCCAGCGCTACGGCATCCTTGGGTGAAGAATTTATTTCGGCCCTTAGAAAAAAACTGTTAGTAGATTATGACTTAACGCTCTTTCAGCAAATTTACCCCGAGGTCCTGTTGTGGGACCAAGAGGGGCGTACTACCACATACGAAAATCCCGCCGCGCGTCTGCAATTGCCCCAGCCTTCCATTTACGCGATTGGTTTGGGCGGCAACATTACCGGGAAACGCGCGCACTGGATCGTAGGGGACGATATAGCGATCGCAGCCAACAGCCGCACCGCCGAGCTGAGAGCCACCACCCAAGAAGATTGGGAACTCATGACGCAGATTGTGGCCGCGCAAGGCTGGATAACTTTGTTGGGAACCCCGTACGCGCCCCAAGATATTTATGCGGTCGCCTTGGAGCGGAACGAAGTTAATACCGAGAAGTCGTTGGCATTCAGAATTGATCCTGCGTTCACTATCAATGATGTGGTTAGACGGAAAGAAGTTTTCGAGAAACCCGAATTGGTCAAAACGCTGAAGGAAGAGGAAGTCACTCTCCTTTTTCCGAAGCGATATACGTGGGCCAAAATCCGCTATCACATGCTCAATTCCGAGCTGCGTACCTTCCTCCAACAGCGTTTACTACGCTGGGTTGATGCCAATGACGACATTAAGTTGAACTTCGAACGCGAAGATTTGGAAAAGGCGTTGGTGGATAAGGTTCCGGACTCCTGTGACATCACCCAAATCATTCTCTCCATCGATCGCGGCTTATCCATCAAACCTCGCGCCGATCGCTCTTCAATTAGCATTTTGAAATTTTATCGCAACGACAAAGGCTACCCTTCCTTAAGTGTTGTGCACAACCGTGCGGATCGTTGGCCCACCAGCGAGTTGGCAAAGCAAATTGTCGAATGCTATCAACTCTATCGGCCCGACGTTGTAATGACGGAACAGGATCAGGATTTCCAGAGTCTGTTGGATGCAGTACAGGTTGAGTGCGATCAGACGGGCGTAACCATCAACATCTTCGTAGCCCCCATCTCCAACACTCGAAAAAGCAAACAGATCAAGTTCAAAGGTTTGGAAGGATTATTGAACACCGGGCGCCTCACGTTCGTGAGAGGCCCATGGATTGAGGATCTGTTTGGTGAGTTCCTTTGGCTGGACGGAGATAAAAAATCAAACGGGAATAAACAAAAGGACGACAGGCCCGACTCGATTGCGATCGGAGCGGCCCTGTTACCCTCGCCGCAGACGGCGGATCAACACAAAGCGACGGCTGAAGCCAAAGAGAAGTGGGACGAGGCTCAGAAACGGCATCAACAATACGCCGTCGTGTTTGGTTCCAACGATTATGCTCGCCCGGATTACCGTCCCCCCGACGCATCTCGTCCCGTCGAGGATGGGAATGACGAAGCCTACAATCCGCTTTTGCGTGTGCTGAGTAAAGGGGGCTTTACAAAGAATTCGGGCAAGAAGGCCCCAGCACCACCCGATAAACCCGCCATGTTGTCCTTCAGTTCAGCACCGCGAGTAGCCAATCGGTAGTTCAATATTTTTCTAAAGGAAAGAAAATGACAGAGGAAAAAGTAGAGATACGTGTGTGGCTTTGCACCTCGTGTGAAAGAATTTTTGACGTTGACCATCCCGATGTGAAGTTTCTTCGGCCTCCCGACGCCAATCACGCCCTCATCGAACACGAGAGACGAGTCCACAGTTTGATTTTCACAACCAACAAAGCTATTCGCGATCGCATGGCATTAGAAAATCGTTCTTTGCCGGTATCGCCCCAGAGACGGTTCGAGATCGCCCAAGAGTTGGACGCCGCAGAGGCGGACACCCCAGAAATCGCGGGGGACCTCGCCGAAGTGTTCCTGGAGAAGATGTTGGGCGAATTAGATGCCAAGCCTTAGAGAATCGTCGAAGTTATGAAAAAGGAAGAGAAAGAAGATGCCGCAAACTATCGATAACCGTTCCCACAAATTAGTAAAGATCAACGAGCACCCCGATCACAGCGCCATTTTCGCGTTGGATTACTCGACCCATGACGAACACACGGGGAAGTTGCTGGGCATCACGCACTTTGAAGGAACGCTTATAAGTCTTATCTCGAAAGTCGTGCGAGCCCATCGCGAAGCTCTGTTTCTGGGGGGACGAGCAAACAGGAAGATTGACATTTTGGAGTCGCAGTTGAAGCAAGCAACAGAAGTAGGGATTACGCCGGAAAAGATCCCGGCGAATTTGCAAGCGCAGTAATCGCGGCTCACACCGCGAGTAGGAGCAGTGTATGTCAGTAGAAAAAACGGCCGAACAGATAGAGCAAGAACAGATTCTTTATTGGAATCAACATAGTACGTCTTCACAATTTGCGTTAAGAAACCCTCGTTTCATCCGAAACAATGCGAACGCAGCCAAGATGGTCGAACTGTTGGGCGAAAAGCATTGGACGCTAGAGAACTTGGAAGAAGTTTTTCAAGCCAACCAAGACGCTTTCCAATTACGGGATGCCTACAAGCCGCCCGTGGTTGAGCCTGAACCCGTCGAAGAAATCTTGCCCCCATGGGGGAAGTTGTCAACGAAAGCCGAAGTCGAGGCTATTCCGTTGGAACAATACCGGAAATTTATTAAGAACCCTGATTTTGTTGTGACCGTTAATCGCATTCTCAGAAAAGGAGCCCGCTAATGACTAAGCTCGAAGCAGCACAGAAAGACGCAAAGATTAGCGCCGGCGCCCTCTTGTTCTTTGAAGCCCACCCGGAACTTTGGAGAGCACACGCCAATGTAAATGTGTTGGCTAGTGCTATCCAGAGTCGAGAATTGGGTCCGCTGGACTCCTTGGAGTCGTGGGAAAAAGCCTATGAATTAATGGGGAGTCAACTTGCGGCCGAACCCCGGCGACAAGAAGAGGAAGCACCCCGTGAAGAGGTTTGGCCTCACCGCTTCATGCGTCCTGTTCGCAGCATGGCAGACATCAAAGCCTATCCCGCACAAGAATACAAAGCTCTTTGGCACGATCGCAGTCGAGTTAATGGCGAGTTGTCTGAAAAGGCAAAAATATTTCGGAGCGTCGTAGAAGGCGTAATCGCGAAAGAAAACGCGCGCCGTGGAGAAAATCAATGATAACAGCCGATCAATTTATCGAAATTTACGTTGGGTGGGTTCGAAGCAAGGGCAGATTGTATAACCCCTGCAAAGAAAACAGTCTTCTAATGGCCGCCCGTCTTGAAGATCGTTTCTTGAAGGGCGAAGACCTTACGTCCGCAGATTTTGAAGTGGCTTTTAAGACCGCAGAAGCTGAAGGCGCGTTGGTGCCTGTAGAAATCTCTTTGGCGGACGCACAGGCCAGAATCCAAAAAGAAAAAGACCGCGTAGACGCCATTAATCGTGAGCGGGAAAAACGCGATCGCGGTGATTCTTACACAGACTCCGAGGGAGCGGGCAAGGTCCGCCATAAAAGTGAACAGGAGATAGAACGTGAGAGACAAGAACTAGAAAAAGAAGGCCGCGCCAAATACATTGAACAGGTTCAAAAGATCTGGTTGATCGAAGTGGCTAAGGCTAAAACCGAGGACGAATTTAATGATGTTTTGTCTAAGATTCGTCAACAGTGTGAGAACGGCGACAAACAAGCGTTTGGCGAGGCTTGGATTGTCAAGAATGCCCCTTCGTTCAATCTCATTCGTTCCGCTGACGCCTTTGATGCCACTAACGCATTAACGGCCATCCTTGAACCCGTAAAGGTTTCAACGGCCACAGTAGAAACAAAAAGGGAAATCGCAAAGTGGGTACGCACAACCTCGGCCGAGCACGTGAAGGCCGTTCGAAAAGCACATCCTCTCCTTGCGCAAAAGATGGATCAAATCCTCATTAAGAGTTTCGAGGCTGATTTATGAGTGAAACCAAGAACAATACGCCACCGGAAAATATCCCGGTGGCGACACCCCGACGGTTCTCAGGTGGGCTGCAACCCGGAGCCCTACACGGAACAAGAATGGATTACACTCCCGCGCCTATCGTTGATCCCTTTGACGCTGTTAGAGAAGCCAAGAAGTTGGCTTCCAAGGAATTCGCAGCGTGGCTCAGGAAGGGAAACAATAGGCAACTGTTGGAAGAGTATGAAAGGAGCAAGCAATGAGCGATTTCTCGGTGACTATAGAACGCGGTGCCACTCGCCGCAAAATAATTTTGTCCGCCTTGATCGGAAGACGGCTACCAGGCCTCATCGGAATTCCTGAAAAGGATTTTGAAGTGTCGGACGCGGAAATCGAAGACTTCGTTAACAGCGGACTCAGTGCGGAAGAAAACGGTTGGGCCAAACGTCGTTTTCACGACGTGTATTTGCAGAACGTCAATGAAGCATTGGCTCGTCTGCATCCGGTCAAAAAGCAAACCGTAGGACGTGCGGCTACAGGCATTGTTGAGTTCGAATACGGTGAGGCCTCTCAAGGCACCTCCCCCGTTGACCCCTCCAAGAAATAAACGATGTTGTAAGCAGTAAGCCGATGAAAATACCGAGCAAATCTTCTAGCTAGAGGTGTGCCGGCATTCGGTTGCAGTAGAAGGAAGACATGTCTAAGAAAGTTGATTTGAATCAGTGCGGAAATTCTAATGATCGTCTTTGTCAACACGAAGCACGACCGTCAAGCGGGTCTGATAATCGCGAAGATCAAGGTTCGCAATCGGGCGGAGCCGGCAGCGCATCCGTCGAGAAGACGGAAAGGGCTAATGGGTTGTCCGTAATCTTGGGCGGCGGGTCTCCCGCAATCGCGGGATCTTCGAAGCAGCAGAGTGTGGAAGTGAAATCCAAAACCCCAAACAAAGCGGTTCAGCACGCTAGGAATGAGCACGTGCGTCGCGAGAACGGCGGTGAAGATACAACGGGGAAGCGATAATGCCCAAAGCCAAACAACCCAAGTCTGCAAAAAAGGGCACGACCCTTAAAGCAGCCACAAAACAGAGTCAAGACACAATAACCCGTCCTAATTCTGGCTGTTGCAACTGGTAATTAAAGGTTTGCCGGCACTGTCTTAAGCGGCCAGATGTCGGCAAGGGGGCGAGTCGGTTAAACGATATCGTCCCACATTTTGAAAAAGGTCGCGGCGCCTATAATTCGCCGCGATAGGGCGACTTGCTGACGTTGACAAGTCGTTTTTATTTTTACGAGATTCCGCAAAGTCCACTGGTGGGGCAGGCAAACGCACGGGCTGGGTTTGGGGTTAGATATGCGTCTTCCCCTATAAAAAATCCCTCACCCGTCACGCGCCGCAGTCTTCATGGAGACATGAAGGCCGAACCATCGACTTTGCGGAATAATTTTGTGAGGGGCGTCTTTGAGCGCCCCATTTTATTTTCAAGGACACAAACATGTTTTTGGAGAATAGAGAAGTGTGGCACGTGTACAACCGAAAGTTGAAAGGCCGGGTGGTCGAGTCTACCCCGGAAATAGTTAAGGTGTCGTGGGAGGATGGCCGCACGTTGTTTCATGCGCCCCGCTTCATCCAGGACCAACCTGTTTTTGAGACGGGCCCCACGGCCGACCACATTAATATTTCGAAATAGCAACAGTATTAGGATTGAAGCATCGAGATAAACCAATGGAATGTAATTTGATTTTGGGGAGTCATTTCCGGCCAACGGAACACATCTCCAAACCGAGCGGGGCGACTCTGAGACGCGCCCGCTCAAATTTTGTGTCCAAAGGATCGTCGTGTCGGTTTCGGAGAAAGTCCAGGTTCAAAGCAATCTGATCCATTGAAACGGTAAAGAGGAAAAATGAAAAGAGATAATGTGATCGCGGTTGGGTTTCTCGGAGCGCTATTGGGGTTGCTATTACTGGCGAGCGGACTGAATCATTTTGCCGCTTTTGGGGTCGTATTTATAAGTGACTTGGTATTGCTCTCTTTTATTTTCAAGACTCAGGTAGGTCAAATTAATGTCCACTTGGAGGACGACCTCGGGCTTGGACCAGGCATCGTGAGCATGATACCCGATGTCGCGATTTCGCTTGATTGGCAGGGCGATGGGAAGAGAATCTTCGCGGATAATCTCGGTCGCATCGAGGAAGCTGTGCGAGGACGACAATTTCCAATCGCCCTCCAGATTGGAAGCCACAAGGCTACCGTCATTGTAGATTGTTGTCTCGATGGAAAACCGGCGCTGGTGCCCAGTGTTAATCTCGGAGGATTTGAGAAATTCCATCCGAGTACCGATTCGGGGCGTAGCTTGTTTGAGGCTTAATCTATAAGCTCTTTCAGCGGTTTTTCCTTGATGGAAGCCGAAATAATAGGAAGCTATTGCTCCAGCTACTGCAAGAAGCAATTCAATAACTTTCATAAGCGCACAATTTTGCATCCGCGACGTAAACCGTTCTGGCATAGATTTATAACATAGCCGGGATACCACCAGAACTAAGTACCTATCTATCAAAGTGGGGCAAAAAGGGCGAATATTGGCGGCCCTGGCAGGACCGCCAACCTCAAACCCTTTATTTTCTTGACTTTTGAGAGAGAGTAGGGTAACATTCATACAGTACTAGCTCTATCCCTAGTCGCCAGCACTTCGCTGGCGCCCTGCATGGTAATCTGGCGGCAGGTTGGGTGACAGTCTCGCCAAGTCTTTAACCGCCATCGCTACACGCGGCGCCACGGCGCAACAGGAGGCGATTAAAGACGGTCCAATGGATATGCCTACTCATACCAGTTAAGTAGGTGCAGTGAAGACCTGAAAGACTTCACACCCTGAATCCAAGCGGATTCGTCCGTCGATTCGAGGTGTGAAATGGCATCGCGAAAATTTGTTCCTGCTTCGCCGGCAAACGCGCCGGTCCCACCCGCCACAAATCCAGAACCAATTCTGACGCCGCAAGATGTTGCGGATCGCCTGAGATTTGACAGTACCAGGACGGTTTATGAACTGACTCGCCGGCGAAACAAGCGCCCGCTGCCAGCGATGAAGGCCGGAAAGGTGCTTCGATTTTATTGGAGCGACGTTGAACGCTGGTTAAGGGGTGAAGAAGTTGCGTAGTGGGCCCGCCTGGACTTGAACCAGGAACCTGCGGATTATGAGTCCGACGCTCTAACCAGTTGAGCTACGGGCCCGTTATTCTTTAATACCATACTTCCTTCGCGCGACAGCCGCTAGCTTCTTTAGTCCAGCTTCCGCTCGCTTGCTGTTCGGCAAAATATAATACGCCATCGTGGTCGAAACGTCCGCGTGCCGTAATATGCTCTGAATCTCTTTATCGTCTACGCCAGCCTCGTTTAAGCGCGTTCCAAGGCCGCGACGAAACGCGTGCCAGCCGAACCACGCGCCATTGATGTGTTGCGGGATCTCCCGCCGCGACAGATTGTCGAGATCGAGCGGACGCATCAGTTTTTCGCCGCGAAAGATCCACCCGTCTCCGCCAGCTGGATAGGACTTCTTATACTTAGCCAGAATCTTTTGCAGTAAAGGCACTACGAAGACTCCTGCTTCACGCGCCTCTGTCTTGGGCGAACCCACTTGGCCCTTCCATATTTTCCGCTGTATCGAAATCTCTTTTCCGTCGTAATCGTCCCACTTGAGGCCTTTCAATTCGCTCCGCGTGAATCCGGTAAATGCGGCAACTGCGCAAACCGTGCGTGCTGGTTCCGGTAGCTTGTCCAGCATTTCAGCAACTTCCTCCAGCGTGTAAGCGTGATTATTCGAGGCTTGAATTTTTTCCCGGCGGAGCTTTTGTCCCTCCGTTAGCCCTGTGATCGCTCCGCTCTTTTTTGCCCCACCTGCTTTCGCATCTTCCATCGGATTATTTCCCTGAAATGATCCATCCGAAATCGCCCAAGTGAATACACCACGGAGAAAGTTTTTTATTCGCAGATGGGTTTGATGTGACAACTCCTGCGACAGTCCTTCTAGGAACCGTTGTCCGTCGCGTGACGTGAAATTGCGAAGCGGGATCTTCGCTATGGCGTTGTTCTTGACGTGGACATTCAAGATGTCCCGATAACCTTCGACGGTGGACGGTTCGATATGCAATTCGTTGCCCGCAGGAACCGTCAAGCGCCAATCGAGACGGGGAAAATAGCTATGTTGAATAAATTCGCCCAGCGTGTAGGCACTCTTGACGATAGGATTCGTCTTGTTAACTGGCGCTAGAATCGTGGTGATCTTGTCGTGGTAAATTTCGCGGAGCTTGCTGATATCCGAATCTGTCCCTTTGTAGGGATGGTCTGCATAAGGACCTAGTGACATCGTGGCACGCACGCGCTTCACGACGCCGTCCGCACCGGAGCGATCCTCGTGATAGCGCAAAACCCAATTGGGCCCGCGATGGCAGATTTGGCCTTGCTGGTATCGTGGTCGCATTTTGGTTACCCCCTTGAGTTATGGGACCATTATGGACCAAAAGATTGATAATGTCAAGCAAATATGATGTTTTCTAGCGGACTCATAATCCGTTGGTCCTAGGTTCGAATCCTAGCGGGCCCACCAACGAATCCCTTCGTCTAGATACTGCAATCAATTGATTCGCCCGGTTTT
>Ga0210391_10000563_pt1 | contig 38082 bp, 27 predicted proteins | sample IncBWC12OmetaG_FD_160573 | JGI IMG/M metagenome (GOLD analysis project Ga0210391, IMG submission 160573) | Forest soil microbial communities from Barre Woods Harvard Forest LTER site, Petersham, Massachusetts, United States - Inc-BW-C-12-O ...
GGGCCAGATTGGTGCGATCGTCGTACATGGTGAGCAGGACCCCCTCGATTTCGAGGTCCTTATTCAGCGTTTCGCGGACGCGCTGCAGGGTCTGCACCAGTTCGCTGATGCCTTCGAGGGCAAAGTACTCGGCCTGCATGGGAACCAGCAGGCGATCCGCGGCTACCAGCGAGTTCAGGGTCAACAAATCCAGCGCGGGCGGGCAGTCCAGAATGATGAAGTCATACATTCCACGGACTTTATCGATGGCCTCACGCAGGCGGTACTCGCGGCGCTCCATCTGGATGAGCTCAAGATTGGCGCCCGTCAGGTTCTTGTGCGAAGGCACCAGTTTGAGGGTTTTGATCTCGGTGGGAAGCGCGACTTCTTCAATGGTGGCTTCGCCCATCAGGACGTCGTAGGAGGAGCGGCGCTCTTCTTCGCGCCCCACGCCATAGCCGCCGGAGGAGTTGGCCTGGGGGTCGCAGTCGACGAGGAGAACGTGCAAACCCTCCAGAGCGAGTGCGGCTGAGAGGTTGATTGCGGTGGTGGTCTTGCCGACGCCACCCTTTTGATTGACCACCGCGAGTACTTTCCCCATGACCAACCAAGCTTAGAAGCAGTGAGGCATCTCCGCAACGGATACCACCTGTGCAGAACCGGGACACTTTTGTGGAACACCTCGGAAGATGGGTTGGGGAGGGGGCTGTAAGCCCAGTGCCCTGTGAGAGATGGAGCATTGTGACATTGGTTACAGCGGGGTGAAGAAAAAGTACCCTACGTGGAAAACTGTCCCGCATGGCGCACTTTTGCGCGTATTGGAAGGGCTATGTTGCGTTGCAGAGCGGGGTTTGTTCCACGTGGAACACCGGCGGTCGGGCTGATGTTCCACGTGGAACATTGTGCGTGTCAATTTTCGGAGGGCAGCTCTACGTGATCGATCACGATGACGTCGAGCAGGCCGTGCGTCGGCACCAGCTTCAGCCCGAGCTGTTCCTGGACTGCGGTTTCGAGCGATGGGCCCGCTACAGATGACTCGGGCATATTGGGCTCGAGAGGTACCCGGGTCCAATGCAGGTCGAAGGTGTAGCGACCCGGCAAGCCGGTTTTATCGATGACGGGGCGGCGAGGTGGGGGCCCCTGCGCCTGGGCAGATCCGAGAAAGTCAGCGAGATCGCTTAGAGAACAGCCGTGCATGGTCACCGAGCTGCTCCCGCCACTGTGAAGACACATAGGACCGTAAACGAGACTTATGTGCGTGGCGTCGGCCGGGGCGAGGGGAGTTTTGATTCCACCTTTAGCCGTAACCAGTTCGAATAGGGGGAAGTCCCGCTGTTCGTGATGGATCTTTAGCTTGAATCGGTCGGCTAAAAGAGCCTGCAGCATGGCACGGCGCTGGTCCATGGTGGGGTGCGGGTAGGCTGAACCGTCGAATTTTGCCTGAATATCGAACCGAGCGTCTTTAATCCACGCGGGGCCATCCGCCCATTGCTGGTTGCGATCGGCGCCGTACGCCTCGTGGATGATGTAGTCCAGCGCCGTGTCCTCGGCTGACACGCCGTCGGCAGTGTAGGACATTCTCCAGCGAATCTCGGGACTCTTATTCTGCCGGATGCTCGCAACGTCGAAGGTGGGGGGGTGCGGCGGAGGGCTGGTCTGGGCTCCGGCCATGCACGTCGTGCTGATGAGAATCAGGCTAACCACGGAAAAACGGGCGAGACTGCGGGCGGATTCGGACAGGAACATGGGCGTAGTCCTCAAATGCGGCCGAGTTGCGGAGAAGACGCAGATGTGCCCGCGGATGCTCACGTGCAATGTTCCACGTGGAACATCGGTCAAAAACATTGCGGAACAAGTTGGCGCTGGCGCTCGTATGTGTTCCCATCGACCTCTGGCACCCGCTATTCGCCCCCTCCGGCGCGCCCGCGGCCGCAAGGAGAATCCCATGCGCAAGTTTGCGAATCTGGCGTTTGCCTTACCCGTTACCTTCCTTGCTCTCATTCTCGCCGTGCTGCCGGCCTCCGCTCTCCAGCCTGCTCAACAGGCTCCGTCCAAGGGCGATGCCGGCACCCTGGTGATCGTCTTCAAAGACGGGCATCGCCAGACGGTGAAACTGGCGGACGTTCAGCATCTCGAGTTTCCGGGGCCGGTGCCTGCGGGGCTCATTAGCTCGCCTGGACCGTCGCGTCCGCATTTCGTCGGCAAGTGGGAGGTAGGAGAGGGCAATGGCGACAACTTCACCATCACCTTGCGCGATGACGGCAGCGCGCTGCGTTCGCTGGGCGACGAGCACGGCACGTGGCAGTACGTGAACGGCGAAGCGCAGATCCGCTGGAACGACGGATCGAACGACTGCATCCGCAAAGTCGGGGACTGGTACAAGAAGTTTTGGTACAGCGAGAACGAGGCGTTCAACGGCACGCCGGAGAACGTGACCAACGCTCGCAACCTGACGCAGAATCCCAAGGGCGTGGACTGAGGCGGGCTGTTGATCGATCGGTAACCCGGGTGTTTACCGATCGATCACATGGCTGCAATTGCAGGATAAGTTACCTATAATCAATAGTTTATCTGTTGACCAATCGGTTACTAGGCAATTTTGCCCCTCAATTTCGGCGGCCGATCTTCAGGATCCCATGATCGGACCCTGGAACCGGCAGGCCGTTCCGCCATTCGACGCCGGGCAGTCCTTCCAGCGCTGCTTCCGTCGTCCTCGTAGCAAAGGCCATCAGGCTCCCGCCGGGGGCAAGCCGCTGAACGGCTGCGGCACAAGCCTCGGCCATCTTGTCGACGGCGCGCAGGGTGACGGCGTCGAAGACCCGCTGCGGCGGCATCTGCTCGACCCGGCGATCCCAAACCTCGGCCGTCAGCCCCAGGGTACGGACCGCCTCACGCAGGAACGCCGCCTTCTTGCCCTGCGACTCGGCGAGGGTAACTCCAATCTCTGACCGGCAAATGGCAATGGGGATGCCAGGCAGGCCGGCACCAGAACCAAAGTCCAGCAAAGTCTTCACGTTAGCCGGAATCTGCGCGGCGGCGAAAATGCACTCGACAAAGTGCCGCTGGACGATGTCGTCCGGATCGCGCACTGCGGTTAAATTGATGCGAGCATTCCACTTAAGTATTAGCGCAAGGTAGGCTTCCAGCCGTTCCACGGCAAGCCTGTCCAGGGATTCACGGAATTGGTCGAAAGATACGTTCACAAAGGTATCTCCTGCGGCCGCGCCTGTCATCTGGCGAGCTGTCACAGCTTGCTGCAAAAGCCAGAATTCGAGCGTCACCAGGGACCCTCAACGGCTTCTGCCTAACGCAATTTCCGGACACACGCGGCACTACTTAAATCGTGTCCATTCAAAGTAATGCGGTTTTTTGCAAGCTGTGACGCCACGCCCTGAAACAGACTGTGAGTATCCCCGGACCCTGGTTAGTCGGCGACCGACTCACTGATCATGCGGGGCTCCCACACGGCAGCTGCGTCGACAAAAGCCTGGAAGAGACCCTGGGCGGCGCGGTTCTCGGTGTAGGTGCGCTCGGGATGCCACTGGACGCCGATGAGGAACTGGTCACCATGGCCCTCGGCGGCTTCGACGACACCATCGTCCGGCGACCACGCAGCGCGGACCAGGCCGTCGCCGAGGATGCCGACGGCCTGATGGTGGCTGCTGTTGACGGAGAGCGTGCCGCGGGTCCCGAGGCCGAGCAGGCGGCGGAGGCGCGACTTCGCTTCGATCTCGACAAGATGCGCATCGGTGACGGTGCGTCCAGCTTCGTGATTGATGGCGGTGGTGAGGTGCTGGAGCAGGGTTCCGCCGCGCCAGACGTTGAGCGACTGGAAGCCGTAGCAGATGCCGAGCAGCGGCTTGTAGAGATTCGAGGCGTCCTGGAGCAGCAGCTCGTCGACGGCCTCGCGGGCAGGGTCGGCGGGATTGCAGGCAGGGATGGCATCTTCGCCATACTTCTGGGGGTTCAGGTCGGCGGGACTGCCGGGCAGGAGCACACCTTCACACGATGCGACCAGTTGCGCGACGGTGGCGGGGGAAGCGGAGAGCGGCACCTTGACGGCTAAGCCGCCGGCGGCCTCCACCGCCTGGGCGTACTGGGGCCAACTGCGCGCGCTGTACTCGCTATCCTGCGAATTCGGTTCAGGAATCGCGATGCGTGGAACTTTCATGGTTTTCCCGCCTCCTGAGACAGATCGCTGGAACCCTGGTGAACTGCCGTCAACGGCTCCGTGCTGGAAGCGGACTCGACCGGCGGAGCAGAGGTGGAGCCGGGGGACTGCTCGGGTCGCTTGAGCCAGGAGTGCTCATAATACAACTCTTCAATGCGGCGGTGAAGGGTGGCCGTGAGGGCGTCGGATTGTTTCATGGTCATGCCGGTGGTATCGATGGGGTTACCAACCGCCAGAGTGACGGGCACGGGGTGGAAAGCCGAGGAGTGAATAGGCAGCAGCTCCCACGTGCCGATGAGGGCCATGGGGACGAGCGGGAGCTGGGCTTTGATGGCCATGAACGCAGGGCCCTTCATGAACGGTGCCAGATAGCCGGTGGCGGTGCGGCCGCCTTCCGGGAAGATAAAGAGGGGCATGCCGGTCTTGAGGGTTTTGACTGCGCTGATGAGGCTGGCGACGGACGCGCGCGGATCCGAGAGATCGACGCCTACCTGGCCGGAGCGGCGCAGCCACCACCCTATGAAGGGCATTTTCCAGAGGTCGTGGCGCGCAATGATGCGGAACTGGAAGGGGAGCGCGCTGAAGATAGCCGGCGTATCCATGTAGGAAAGGTGGTTGCAGACGTAGACGGCAGGCTGACCGGTGAGACGTTCAGGATGGAGGACGGTGAGCTTCGCTCCGCTGATGGCCATGCCGGCGCGGGCCCATTGCTGGGCGATGCGGTGCTGCCACCGGCCGTCCTTTTCAAAGAGCGAAGCGATCATCGACAGGCTGCCGTAGAAGGCGGTCGCGAACAGGAAAAGCGGGGCGCGCACGCCAAAGCTAAGCCAGGTTTCGCTGGAGGGCAGCGGAGCGGGACGGGGGCCAAGGGGCTTGCCGGACTTCATGAACGGGACGCTCGCTGGGCTTCGAGGATGGGCCGGATCTCTCCGATGAGGTAGACGGACCCAGCAACGACGATGAGGCCGTCGGGAGGGGCTTCGGAAAAGGCGCGATCGAGGGCCTGATGGGCGTTGTCTGCGGCGATGGCTCGGACGCCGGTCTGCCCGGCGGCAGCGGCAAGTTCTTCTGCGGTGGCAGAGCGGGGCGAGGCGACGGGCGTGGTGATGACGGTCGAGAAGATTGGAAAGAGGATTTGGGCCATTTCAGCGAAGGCTTTGTCTTTCATGCAGCCGAAGACGAGGACGAGGTGCAAAGGACAGGGTACCGCGTTCAGAAGGGCGGAAATAGCGGCGCGGAGGGTCCACACACCAGCCGGATTGTGCGCGACGTCGAGCAGGATGCTGGGTTTGCCGGGAAGGTTGAAGCGCTCGAGGCGGCCGGGCCATTGTGTATTGCGTATTCCCTCGGCGATGTGGGCTGGGGTGATTTTGAGACCGTGATGGTTACGTAATTCGACGGCGGCTGCGATGGCGAGCGCGAGGTTGCGGCGCTGGTGCTCTCCGGCGAGAGGTGAATCGACCTGGACGGTTTCGCCGAGGATCTGGAGCGGATAGCGATTACGGAGGAGGATGGATGGGTTTGGATCTCCGAACGCCGGGAGCTGCAGGCTGGGGATGTAATCGGCAGCGTTGACGCCGCACACTTCCAACTCCATGGCGACCTCTCCGATGGCCTGATTTGCTTCAGGATGTTGCGGGAGGGTGATGAGGACGCCGCTGCGGCGGAGGATGCCGGCCTTTTCGTGGGCGATGAGGGTGATGGTGTCGCCGAGCCACTCGGTGTGATCGAGAGAAATGTCGGTGATGACGGAGAGCAGCGGCTCGACGACGTTGGTGGCGTCGAGGCGGCCGCCCATGCCGACTTCGAGGACGGCGACGTCAATGTGGGCCTCGGCAAAAGCCTCAAAAGCGAGCGCGGTGAGCGCTTCAAAGAAGCTGGGCGATGCGGGGAGGCGGCCTTCAACGATGAGGCGATTGGCGCAGTCGTCGACGCGGAAATAGTGGCGGGCAAAATCGTCGTCGGAAATGGGCTGGCCGTCGACGCGGATGCGCTCATTGACGCGGGCGAGATGCGGCGAGGTGTAGAGGCCAGTGCGAACGCCTGCGGCCTGCAGGATCGACGCGAGCGTGGCCGCGGTGGATCCTTTGCCGTTGGTACCGGCGATGAGGATGGAACGGAAGCGGCGCTCGGGATGGCCGAGGGCCTCGACCAGGGTGCGCATCTCTTCGAGGCGGAACTTGCGGCGGGGCTCACCGGGCGCGGCATGGAGTTCGCCGACGCGGGCGTGGAGGCTCGAGAGCGCCGCAGTGTAGGACATGTTTCTAGCGTATAGCGGATAGCGTGAAGCGGGTAGGGGCGGAGGCTGGGGAATGGGACGCGGCGCAGGCGGGTTAAACTCGTTCTGATGAAGTTTGGCAGACAGGATCGAGCGAATTCATGAGCACGCTCTCACCCATCACCGATGCTACTCCCGGGCCGAGCCCCTGGTATCTGCGGCGGCCGGGCTCGCGATGTGTTGAGGGGTTCCGCTGGGAGGAACACAAGAGCGGGATGACGGTGTTGACCGGGCCCCGTGGACCTGTCGCAGCGCTCGGATTTCAAAACTACGTGTCTCCCCTGGACCTAAGCACTCTTCTCATCTGGTTTCAGAGGCCTGGGAAACCAGGCTTGCCCTCCAGGCCGGTGCAGTTTCTGATCGTAAAACCCGCCGATCTAGCCCTTCTCGATTGCGATCTCGACCAACTGGACCTTGCCGAGAAGGACACTTCCATCGTTCTCGGCAGCGCCCCCATCGCTGCATGTTCGCTCGATACCACGCGCGTCGATCAGGAGATCACCGCGGTGTTTCCGTCCCAGTTACACCAAATGGACGAGATTCTTATCCTGTGCTCGTCATCTGCAATCGGCACTGAACCCGGGTGGGCAGGAGATTTGGCTCTGATGATTGCGCAGCCGAAGAACTCGACCTATCGGCTCTATCCGCAGGATTGGTTCAATCAATCGAAGACGGACTTCGGCTATCAGTGGGTGACTCGCGTTGCACGCGATCCGCAGACGGGCCGAATTCACGGCGACGGCATACGCATCGGAGCCTTCATGCTGGACGATTCGCTGCGCAGAGTTGCTGTCGGGTTCGGTCCAACCTAGCCCGGTGTTTCGACATGTTTCACTCACCCTCAGGTACATTGATCGCCGCTGCTAAACTTAAAGAGGCATGATCCTTCCTTTTGTCCGCGAACTACTGGCGGACATGGAACACACTCCCGCATTTGAACAGGCAAGAAGGCACCTTGCGCTTGCTCGTGGGCGTCGTCGTGTGTCTGGACTGACGTCGACGGCGCGGGCGATGTATATTCCGCTGTTTGCGCGGGCTGCGGGCGTGCCCACCGTGGTCATCGTTACTGACAACAAGGCAGCGGACGCGATGCAGCTGGCGCTGCGGTCGGGTTGCGAGCTAACGGGAACGCTTGAGCCGGATCGAGTGCTGCGACTGCCGGCGCATGACGTGCTGCCCTTTGAAAATCTTTCGCCGCATCCGGATATTCAGGAGCAGCGGGCGAAGACGCTATGGAAGATTGCGACGGGCGAGGCTGCGATTGTGGTGGCGCCAGCGGAGGCAGCGGCGATCAAGCTGTTCCCTGCGCCGTTTTATGCGGGGCTGGCGCAGATCCTGCGGCGCGGCGAGGAAGTGGATGTCGACACGCTGCTCCAGCACCTGACGAGCATTGGCTACACGCGCATGGACATTGTGGAGATGCCGGGGCAGTTCACGCGGCGCGGCGGGATTCTGGATGTGTATTCGCCGGAAGCGGACCGGCCGGTGCGGTTTGAGTTTTTTGGCGATGAGATTGAGTCGATCCGGAAATTCGATCCCGAAACGCAGCGTTCGGCGGCGCCTCTGGATGAAGCGCGGCTGCTGCCGCTGACGGAGACGCCGGTGACGGAGCGCTTGCTGGCCAGCGTTCATGCGCGGCTGAGCGGGACGCGCGTCGAGTCGAATGACGATCCGGATCTGGTGGAAGCGGCGATTGCGGCGGGTGGCGTGAGCGTCTTTCCAGGGTGGGAATTTTTCGCAGGCGTGAATGGGGCGACGGGAACGCTGCTGGATCTGTTCCCGCGCAGCACGCTGTTTGTCGAAGAACCGGCGATGGTGCGGAACCAGATCGATCGCTGGTGGAACAAGGTCGAGCAGCGGCACGAGCGGTCGAGCATTGGATCGTTGATCCGGCCGGAAGACATTTACGTGCGGCCGGAATTGCTGCAGGCGCGGTTGCAGTCGCACCCCGGTCTGGACATCGATCAACTGGGCGTGGTGGATGTGCTGGAAGAGGACGCGACCCTCGGGGAGATTGAATTCAATTCGCGGCCGACGCTGCGGTTTCACGGATCGATACCGGCGCTGGTGGAGCAGATTCGCACGCTGATGACGCAGGAAGTGCGGACGCTGCTGGTGGCTCCGAATCAGGGAGAAGTGGAACGGCTGGCGAGCCTCCTGCGGGAGTATGAGCTGCCTTATCGGCTGGGCAGCCGCATCCAGCATGCCGGCAGCGAGAACGTGTACGACGAGTCGAGTTACCTGGCGGGCGACATGCGGACGCCGGTGATTCTGCGCAGCGCGCTGGCGAACGGAGTAAGTTTGCCGGATGCGCGGCTGGTGCTGTTTGGGGCGCAGGATTTCTTCGATGAAGCGGACGTGACGGCACGGCCGGCACCGAAGAAGTCGAAGACAGCGGCGTTTGTTTCAGACTTTCGTGATCTGACGGTGGGCGATTACGTGGTGCATGTGGAGCACGGCATCGCACGCTATCTGGGATTGCGGGAGATTGAGCAGGACGGCGTGTCGCTGGAGTTCATGATTCTGGAGTTCGCGGAGAGCGCGCGGCTCTATATTCCGCTGACACGGCTGGATCTGATCCAGAAATACCGCTCGACGGAGGCGGGGCCGTCGCCGGTGCTGAACCGGCTGGGATCGCAGCAGTGGGCGAAGACGAAGGCGCGCGTGAAGAAGGCCATGGAGGACATGGCAGATGAGTTATTGAAGCTCTACGCGCAGAGGAAGGCGGCGCAGGGACATGCGTTTCCGCCGGACAATGAGTTTCAAAAAGAATTTGAAGACGCGTTCGACTACAACGAGACGGATGACCAGCTGGCGGCGATTGCGGACATCAAGAGGGACATGGAGTCGACGCTGCCGATGGATCGGCTGCTGTGCGGCGATGTGGGATACGGCAAGACGGAAGTGGCGATGCGCGCTGCGTTCAAGGCGGTGCAGGATGGGCGGCAGGTTGCGGTGCTTACGCCGACCACGGTGCTGAGCTTCCAGCATTTCGAGACGTTCAAAACGCGGTTCCGGCAGTTCCCCATCAACGTGGAAATGATTTCGCGCTTCCGCACGCCGAAGGAGCAGAAGCTGATTCTGGAGAATGTTGAGGCGGGCAAGGTCGACATTCTGATTGGTACGCATCGGCTGCTGTCGAAGGATATTCAATTTCAGAATCTGGGCCTGCTGGTGGTGGATGAGGAGCAGCGGTTTGGCGTGCGGCACAAAGAGCGGCTGAAGCAGATGCGGCAGGAGATTGACGTGCTGTCGATGTCAGCGACGCCGATTCCTCGGACGCTGCATATGTCGCTGGTGGGGCTGCGGGACATGAGCGTGATTGAGACGCCGCCGCGGGACCGCATGGCAATTCAGACGGTGGTGGCGAAGTTTGATGAGAAGCTGATTCGCTCGGCGATTGAAGTGGAGCTGGAGCGTGGTGGGCAGATTTATTTCGTCCACAACCGCGTAGAGACGATTTACGAGCTGGCGGCAAAGATTCAGGAACTGGTGCCGATGGCGCGGGTGGTGGTGGGACACGGGCAGATGGGCGAGAACGATCTGGAAAAGGTGATGCTCTCATTCATGCATCACGAACACGATGTGCTGGTGGCTACGACGATTATTGAGAACGGGCTGGATATTCCGCTGGCGAACACGATGATCGTGAACCGCGCGGACCGGCATGGGCTGAGTGAGCTTTATCAGTTGCGCGGGCGGGTGGGACGGTCGAATCGGCGGGCCTATGCGTATTTGCTGATTCCGCCGGAGCAGGAATTGACGGACGTGGCGCGGCGGCGGCTGGCTGCGCTGAAAGAGTTTTCGGATTTGGGCGCGGGTTTCAAGATTGCCGCGCTGGATTTGGAGTTGCGCGGCGCGGGCAATTTGCTGGGCGGCGAACAGAGCGGGCACATCGAGGCGGTCGGCTTCGAGATGTACACGTCGATGCTGGAAGAAGCGGTGAGCAAGCTGAAGGGCGAGGAGAAAGTGGAGCGTCCTTCGGTGCAGCTCTCGCTGGGCATTGCATTACGTATCGATGAGAGTTACATATCCGAGGAGAACCAGCGGCTGCGGATGTACAAGCGGATTGCGGGCGTGGAGAACGAGAAGGCGCTCGAAGATGTGCGGACGGAAATGGAAGACCGGTACGGTCCGCTGCCGGTGAGTGTGGCGCATCTGCTGGAGGCGGCGCGGCTGCGGGTGGTGTGCGAGCGGATCGGCGTGGCGCAGGTGGACCGGAAGCGGGATCAGCTGCACATTAAATTCACGGAGAGCGCGGCGGTCGATCCGGGCCGGCTGATGAAGCTGGTGGCGAAGAACGCGAAGCGCGGAGCGCAGTTCACGCCACAGGGCGTGCTGCGGTTCCCGATTGCGGCAGTGAAGCCGGAGGAAGTGCTGGCGGCGGTGCAGGGGTTGCTGGAGGAGCTGGCGGATAGCAGGGTTCAGCGGTCAGCGGTCGGCGTTCAATAAACTGCAGCGCCGCACCTCAGGGGGCGCGATTCTCTGCCGGGATGGGGCGCATCCATTCGCGGAACCCGGCAGCAAGCGCAACTTCGGGCAGGGTGCCGTCGGCGACGGCGAGCATGACACGGACAATTTCCTCGTTGGCAGCGGTCAGCTCGTAGCCATTTATTGGCAGAAACACGCCCGCCGCGACGACAAACGCGGTTCGCTTGTTGCCGTCGACAAACGCACGATTGCGTGCGATGCCGACAGCATAGGCGGCGGCCGGATCAGCCAGATCGAGATTCGTGAAGATGGCGATGGTGCGAGGACGGGCAAGCGCCGAGAGAAGGAGAGACTTGTCACGGATTCCGGACGCGCCGCCATGCTCGGCGAGTTGTTGGTCATGCAGGGCCAGGACGACCGAATCGGAGACCCAGCGGATTTCGGCGGCGCTCACTTCGCCAGCTCACGCAGCGCGTCCCGATGTTTCCGGATGAATTTGCGGGCGACGGTCATTTGCTTCTCAAACTCCGGGTCGTAGGGGGTAATGCGGAAGCCGTCCGGCGACTCGGTGAGGAAGATGGTGTCGCCTTTAGCGACGCGGAGGCGGGCGAGGACTTCCTTGGGGAGAATGACTCCGGCCGAACTGCCGACTGTGGTGATTTTGAGTTTCGTCATTTTGCAGGCTCCAACCAAGTTATTACATTGATTAGAGTACAGTATAACTACGATTAGAATCAACGCTTTATTTGCGAGGCCGATCAGAAATAACGGAGCAGGTCGCCGAAGGCGGGAATCTCCAGTAGATTCTGTCCTTTAGGGGCGGGTTCGAGGCTGTCGTGTTCGAGCACCCAGGTGTTGGGGTGATGGATATAGACGGCGTTGATTCCGCAGGCGAGGGCTGGATTGATGTCGGAGCGGGGGCTGTTACCGATCATCCACGTGGTGGCGAGCGGGAGCGAGTATTTTTCGCACACCGAGCGGTAGGCACCGGGATCTTTTTCGGGCGGGACCTCGACGGCGGTGAAGTGGTGGGCGATGCCGGAGCGGGCGAGCTTGTCGAGCTGCTCGGCCTGATTCCCTTTCGTGACCAGAATCAGCTGGTGGCGGGAGGCGAGCTGGGGCAGGGTTTCCGCGACGCCTTCGAGCAGGTCGATCTCCTGGTCGGCGATGGACTGGGCAAATTCCATGATGCGTTCGTGCTTTTCCGGGCTGATGGGGCCGGTGGAGAGGCGCTCGAAGCAGGTGACGAGGGCGCGGCGGAAACTGACGAGCCCATAGCCGTAGAGGCGGACATTTTCGCGCTCGACCTCGTTGAGTTTTTCGCGGACCTCCTGGTGCGAGTAGTCCTTGTGGTTCAGCCAGGAGATGAAGGCGGCGATGGCGCGCTCGAAATAGATATTGTTTTCCCAAAGGGTGTCGTCGGCATCGATGAGCAGGGTCTGGCCGGGCGGGAATTTGGAAGTTGATTCGGATGCGAATTGGGGATTGTCGGGCATCCTTTCGAGGGTATCAGGGGATGGCGCAACCTGGCGGCGAAGGGCAGCATTTTGAGCCACAGAACCAACTCCTAATGAACAACATCTATAGAACAAGAGGGTTCTTAACAGTCAGGATTCCAAGGGAGATCATCCCTCTGGAATCAGTCTCCTCAACCGGGTCCTTTGGTAAGGCGGAAACAGTTCCCCGAGACAGAAAATTGAGGGGAATTGAGGCCACAAATTCTATGCGACGTAGGTTCCAAAACCTGTTGGCCTTGACCCTGATGGCCGCGCTGGGCTGCGCATCGGCGCGGGCAGACGCCTCGCTGTTGTTGGAAGAGCCGTTTGGCGAATTTGGCGCGATGAATCCGACGGGTCACTCGGCGATCTATCTCAATCATGTATGCGCTGAAACGCCAACGCAGCTGCGGCTTTGCCGGGCGGGCGAGGCAGGGGTGGTGTTGAGCCGGTATCACCGGATTGACGGGTACGACTGGCTGGCGATTCCGCTGATTCCCTATTTGTATGCCATAGACGATCCTGCGCAGGTTCCGGCGACCGCGACAGCGCGGCTGGAGCTGAAGCTGCGCGACACGTACCGGCGGAATCATCTGATGGATCTGGTTCCGGACGACCCGGTGCATGAGATTCCGCGTGGCGAGTGGACGGAGCTGGTGGGGGCGTCGTACGACCGGCGAATTTATGGCTTTGCGGTGACGACGACCGCGGAGCAGGACGATGCACTGATCAGCGAATTTAACCATCGGCGGAACATCAGCCACTTCAATTTGCTCTTCAATAACTGCGCGAATTTTTCAGAAAAGGTGCTGAATTTCTATTACCCGCACTCAATTCACCGGAACTTTATTGCGGATGCGGGCATGATGACGCCGAAGCAGGCAGCGAAGTCGCTGGTGAAGTACGGCCGGCGGCATCCGGACGCGGAGATGCGGACGTTTATGATTCCGCAGGTGCCGGGAACGATTCCTCGAAGCAAGCCGGTGGATGGGGTAGTGGAATCGGTGGTGAAGTCAAAGAAGTATGTGGTGCCGCTGGCGGCACTCTACCCGATTGTGGCGGGAACGCTGATCGCGGCGTATTTCGGGGATGGGCGATTCCATCCTGATCCGCACGCGGCAGTGTACAACCCTGCGGAGTCGATGGAGCCAGGCCAACCGGCAGCTCAGCAGCCGCTGGGGTATGGGGCGCTGACGGCGGCGGACTATCCGCAGCCGTAGAAGCGTTCGGCTTTGCTCGGGCTAGGTGATGGGCCCCCGCGTTCGCCTGTCTCTATTCGCAGACAACTGCTGGCTCTTCTCTCGCGTATTATTTCTCTTTGCGTTTGGAGGAGTCATGCGTCGTTTGTTGATTGCAGTGTGTTTGATCAGTGTGTTCACGTTTGCCGGCATCGCGCGGGGCGTAGCGCAAACGGGAGCCGCGCCCGCACCGTCGAACCAGCACTTCGCTCCGATTCCGGGCTTTGACCCGGCGGCGATGAACACGAAGGCCGATCCGTGCGCTGACTTCTACCAATACGCATGCGGGAATTTCGCGACGCTGCATCCGATTCCGTCGGATATGCCGGAGTTCGATCAGTTCATCAATCTATATGAGTTCAACACGCAGGCGCTGCACGACATTCTGCAACAGGCGGCGGCGGCGCAGGCAAGCCCGGGCACCAACCAACAAAAAATTGGCGACTATTACCAAAGCTGCCTGAACACGGATGCGATTGAGAAGAAGGAGCTCGCGCCGATACAGCCGGATCTGAATCGAATTGCCGCTCTCCAGTCGAAGCAGGAGCTGGTGGGGCTGATTGCGCACCTGAACCGAATCGGGGCCGGGGTCTTTCTGGATTACGGCTCGCAGCAGGACTTCAAAGACGCAACCCAGGAGATTGCTTACATCGACCAGAGCGGGCTGGGATTGCCGGAGAAGGACTACTACCTGCGCGATGATGCGAAAAGCAAAGAACTGCGGACGCAGTATGTGGCGCACATGACGAACATGCTGAAGCTGCTGGGCGACGCGCCCGACACGGCGGCGGCGGAAGCGCAGAAGATTATGAATCTGGAGACGGCGCTGGCGAAGGCCTCGCAGGGGGTGGTGGATCGGCGTGATCCGGCGAACATTTATCACATGACGACGCTGGATACTTTCTCCACGGCGGTGCCCGCGATCGATGCGAAGAAATACATCGAGCTAATGGGATCTCCGGCGGTTACGAATCTGAATGTGGTTTCTCCGGGGTTCTTCCCGGCGCTGAACAAGACGATTGCCGATACGGATCTTGGCACGATTAAGGCATATCTGCGGACGCATCTGGCAGATGCGTTTGCAGCGTCATTGCCGAAGGCCTTTGACGATGAGAATTTCGATTTCTTTGGGCGCAAGCTGACGGGCACGCCGGAGCAGGAGGCGCGATGGAAGCGCTGCGTGAACGCGACCGATCGTTCGCTGGGCGAAGCGCTGGGGCAGCTGTATGTGAAGCAGTACTTCACGCCGGATATGAAGGCGTCGACGCTGCAGATGGTGCACGACATTGAAGCGGCGATGGGGAAAGACATCGAGAGCCTGGACTGGATGAGCCCCGAAACCAAAGTGAAAGCAGAAGACAAGCTGCACATGGTTGCGGACAAGATTGGGTATCCAAACAAGTGGCGGGATTACTCGAAGCTGAAGGTTGAGCCGGGCGATGCGTTTGGGAACGCGGTGCGTTCCCGGGAATTCGAGACGGCATATCAGCTGAACAAGATTGGGAAGCCGGTGAATCGCGAGGAGTGGCAGATGACTCCGCCGACTGTGAACGCGTACTACGACCCGAGCATGAACAATATCAATTTTCCGGCGGGCATTCTGCAGCCGGCGTTCTACGACAAGGATGCAACGAACGCGACGAATTACGGACACATTGGCGCGGTGGTGGGCCACGAGCTGACGCATGGATTCGACGATCAGGGAGCAAAGTTCGACGGCAAAGGCAATCTGCACGACTGGTGGACTTCCGACGACAAGAAGCAATTCGAAGCGAAGACCGATTGCCTGACGGCCGAGTATGGCGACTTCACCGCGGTGGACGATGTGAAGGTGAACGGGAAGCTGACGCTGGGCGAGAACACGGCGGATAACGGCGGTGCGCGGCTGGCGCTGATGGCTCTGATGACGCGCGAGGCGCTGGGTACGGCGACGGACAACAAGACGGAGGAGCAGGAGTCGGAACACCAGTTCACGTCACAGCAGCAGTTCTTTATTGGCTACGCGCAGAACTGGTGCACGAATTCGCGGCCGGAGTTTATGCGGATGCTGGCGCAGGTGGATCCACATTCGCCGGATGCTCTGCGGGTTCGCGGGGTGCTGGTAAATATGCCCGAGTTTGCGAAGGCCTTCGGATGCAAGGCAGGGACGTCGATGGCGCCGGTGAAGAGCTGCCGGGTCTGGTAGACGCTAATTTGCTCTGGAATAGTACGGGGCGCTTCACGCGCTCCCCAAATTATTGGGCACGCAGCTTTCCGCCTGCGGATTCAAGCGCCGCGACGATTTGCTGCGACCAGGTTTGGACTTCTTCTTCGCGCAGGGTGCGCTCGTGCGACTGGAAGACGACGCCGAGGAGCAGCGAGTAGTGTCCGGCCGGGACCAGCTTCCCTTTCGCATCGCGCAGGACTTCTTTGGGCGCGTAGGTTTGCAACTCGGGAATGGCGAGCGAGTCCAGCGCCTGAGCGAGAGCGGCATACGTAACCGTATCCGGCACAATTAGGGAAAAGTCGCGGCGCACGGGCTGGTAGCGGGAGAGCTCGCGGATGGAGGGCTGACGCAGTTGCTGCTTATAGAGGCGGTCGAGCCAGACTTCCCCGAGCAGGATGGTTTGTTTTAGCTTGCGGCGGTCTGCCTCTGCGGGGTGAAGTTCACCGAACCAGGCGACGGTGCCGCCGTCGAGCACCGCGCGGGCGCTGCGGCCCGGATGCAGCCAGGCGGGCATGAGCCCGGAAGCGGCAGGAAAACGGTCGAAGTAGAGCGAGCGGGATGCGAATTTCTCCAGCAGAGATTGGACGGCGCTCTTGAAGTCGTAGAAATCGGCGTCGTGGCCCGCGAAGGCGTGGCCGGTGGCGCCGATGGCGAGGGCAGGACGTTCGTCGACGCGGGCGTTGCCATTTTCACTGCTGAAGACAGTGCCCATCTCGAAGAGCGCGGCGCCTTCGACGTCGCGGCTGATGTTGAGGGCGAGCATGTCGAGCATGCCGGGCACGAGCGAGGGACGCAGCATACCGGACTCTGCGCTGAGCGGGTTGCCGAGCGCGACGGCAGTGTGGGGCTCGCGAACGAACACGGCGGCATCCTGCGCGGAGCAGAAGGTGGAGTAGATGGCTTCTGTGAATCCCAGCGCGAGGAGCGTGCGGCGGAGGGTGGTTTCTTTCTCCGCCCAGGGCAGTTCGACGACGGTGCCGGAGAAGGCAGGGAGCGTGTTGCGGAAGCGGTTGTAGCCGTAAACGCGGGCGATCTCTTCGATGAGGTCGATTTCGCGCTCGAGGTCGAGACGCCAACTGGGCAGCTTAACCGACCAGGCGGCGGCAGCGGAATTTTCGGGTTGGCAGCCGAGGCCGGTGAGGATGGATTCGGCGATGGGCGGGGTGATGCCCTCGGGATCTTCGGTGGGACCAAGGATGCGGTGGGCTTCGCTGAGCGAAAACGTGATGCTGGCGCGGTTGGCAGTGCGGGCCTGGGCTGCGGGGACGATGACGTCCACCAAGTCGCCTTCGGCAGTCCCACCGGCTTCGAGAATGATGCGGCTGACAATGGCGTTGGCGATGGGGGGCGCGTTGAAGTCGGCGCCGCGCTCAAAGCGGTGCGAGGCGTCGGTGTGCAGCAGGTGGCGTTTGGAACTGCGGCGAACGGTTCCGGGATCGAACCACGCGGCTTCGACGAGGATGTTCTTCGTCTCGGGCGTGATCATGGTGTCCCATCCACCCATGACGCCGGCGATGCCGAGGGCTTTCTTTTCGTCGGCAACGATGAGGTCGTCGGGATCGAGGGTGCGCTCGATGCCATCCAGGGTGCGGAGCTTTTCGCCTTTGCGGGCTTTGCGGACGATGATGCCGCCTTCGAGTTTGTCGAGGTCGAAGGCGTGGGTGGGCTGGCCCATGGCGAGGGTGCAGTAGTTGGTGGCGTCGACGGCGTTGAAGATGAGCTTTTGTTCGAGGAGGCGGAAGCGCTCGGCGACGAGGCCGGAGGACTGGGTGATTTTGACGTCGCGGAGGACGCGGGCGGTGAAGCGTCCGCAAAGGGTGGGCTCTTCGATGGAGATGGGATAGGCAGCTAAAGAGCGGTCAGCGTTCGTCTGGTCAGCGAGGGGCCGGTCAGCGGCGGGAGATTCGGCCGCGAGCGTTGCATCGATGGGACGCAGTGGCAATCCATAGATGGTGGCGGCTTCGCGAGCGATGCCGTAGTGGTTCATGGCGTCGACGCGGTTGGTGGTGATGTCCATTTCGAAGAGAGAGCCGTGCGCGCCGAGATCGAAGACACCTTCGACGGCGATGCCGCGGAGGGTGAGGTCGTCGGCGAGGATGCGGTCGGAAGCGGTGATGCCGGGGACGAATTCGCAGAGCCAGGAGCTGAGAATCTTCATGCGAATTGCTCCAGAAACCGCAGGTCGCCGGAGTAGAGGAGGCCGATGTCGCCGATGCCGTACTTCATCATGGCGACGCGGTCGATGCCCATGCCGAAGGCGAAGCCGCTGATCTTCTTTGGGTCGTAGGCGGGCTGCTTCTGCTGGACGAAGCCGAAGACGGCGGGGTCGACCATGCCGCAACCGAGCAGTTCGATCCAGCCGGAGTGCTTGCATTTGCGGCAGCCGCTTCCCCCGCAAAAAGGACAACTGATCTGGACGTCGGCGCTGGGTTCCGTGAAGGGGAAGAAGGACGGGAAGAAGCGCGTTTTGACGCTGGAGCCGAAGAGCGCCTTCATGGCGAAGTCGAGGGTGCCCTTGAGATCGGCAAAGGTGATGTTGGTATCGACGCAGAGGCCTTCGACCTGGTGGAAGATCGGCGAGTGGGTGGCGTCGGCCGCGTCGTTGCGGTGCACTTTGCCGGGGATGACGATGCGGACCGGCGGGGGCTGCTGCTCCATGGTGCGGATCTGGACAGGCGAGGTGTGGGTGCGCATGAGCAGGCGGTCGCGGAGGGGCTTGCGCTCCTGGCCGGCGACGACGAGGGTGTCCTGGGTGTCGCGCGCGGGATGGCCCGGGGGGAAGTTGAGGGATTCGAAATTGTAGTAGTCGGTTTCGACTTCGGGGCCGACGCCGACGGAATAGCCCATGTGCTGGAAGATGGCGACGATCTCGTTCCAGGTGCGGATGAGGGGGTGCTCGGCGCCGAGGGAGCGGCAGGTGCCGGGGACGGTGATGTCGATGGCCTGGGCGTCGAGCGCCGCGGCGGGAATGGTGGTCTCGGCCTGATCGAGGCGCTGCTCGATCTGGGACTTGAGAGTGTTAAAGCGCTGACCGATGAGCTTTTTGGCGTCGGAGGGAGCGGATTTGAGCCAGGCATCGCTGATGGATTTGAGGCGGCCCTGTTTGCGGCCGAGCCACTGGAGGCGGAACTGCTCTTTTTCTTCGGGCGAACGGAGAGACTGGGCCGAGGCTTCGACTTCGCTCGCGATGGCGGCGAAGGCCTTGTCGAGTTCCGGCTCGCTCCAGCCGGGTAGAGGTGGAATTGCTTCGTCCTGCATGATTCTCTAGATTGTAGCGGGTAGATCGAACAGGGAATGTAACCTGGAGCCGCTGCGGATGGACCCGCGTCATAAAAAAAGGCCGCCCACGGTGGGCGGCCTTTTCCTGCGATCCACATCCTTACTCCCCGTGGTTCGTCGCGTTCCCGTTTGCCGGACCGATGCCAACCTGCAAAAGCGTGCCCGCCGTCAGCTTCAGATCCCCGTCCTTCTTTACAAACGTTCCTGAAGCATCCCCCTGCACCTTCGCATGCAATTCAATGTGATTCAGCATCCTGGAGTCCTGATCGATGGTCTCCGTACTGCTCACATGCCGCGGCGCCTCGCTGACGTCATTCACGCCGTACGCAGATGCCTTATTCGCGCTATCCGGATATGCGCTCAGGAGCGTCACCTTCACCGGAATCTGCTTGCCGTCCTTCGTCTGGGCGGTTGTAAACACCAGGGTCAGGCTCGACGGGCCGCCTTTTGCCGGCTCTACTTTCGTCACTGTGCCGGTCAGCTGCGTCCCTCTCCCCAGCTTCACCCCATCGGCCGTCTTCACGCCTTCGTCCAGGCGCGCCGTTACCGTCTCGCCCTGCTTTGCTGACTTCGAGTCCAGCGCATGATCCAGACGCGCATTCACCCCAACCAGATCCCAACTGCGAACCGGTTGCGCTGTGCCCGCGGATTGCCCGAACGCCGCACCCGCAAAAACAAAAGAGGCTGTCGCCAGCCCCACGGAAACACTCTTTATACATCTATTCAAACGCATACAATAGCTCCTTTGCTTGCCGCGAAAATAACCTGTCGCGCAGTGTGAACAGCAGCGCGCACCTGCAGCGAGCCGTACCCCTTCTTTACATTCCCGGATTCGCTGTATGCGCAGTTCGACGTGCGCCCGTTCACGATTGTCGCAGCGTGCCGCGCGCCAGGATGAGAATTATTCCTGCAGTTTCACCCTATGGTAATGGGGCGATTTTGCAACTTTTTCGACGGTTGCAACCGCGGCCAGGGATCAAGGCCAAATGCAGGGCCGCGCCGTGTTTTGGGCTGGATTTGCGGTCGAGCCATGACACGATGCGCGTGGGCTCAAGCCCTTTGATTATTGGCCGTCTACGGCACGAGTAAACTCGTGACCTGATACGAGACGTGGATTTTCTCGCAGGGTTTGAGGTCGTTCCATGACTCGGGATTTCGGCATAGGGTCGAGCCATGCACCTCCAAAAGTAAGGGAGCTACACTATCGTCATGATTCGCTCATACCAGGGGCATACGCCGGTGATTCCGGCGTCTTGCTACATCGATGTTTCGGCGCAGGTGATTGGGGATGTGGAGCTGGGCGAGCACTCCAGCGTGTGGATGAATGCGGTGGTGCGGGGGGACGTGCACTCGATCCGCATTGGCGCGCACTCGAATGTGCAGGATTGCAGCGTGCTGCACGGGATGCGGTACAAGTATCCGGTGATTGTGGGCGACTGGGTGACGATTGGGCACAACGCGACGGTGCATGGATGCGTGGTGGAAGATGCGTGCCTGATTGGGATGGGCGCGACGATTATGAACAACGCGCGGATCGGCGAGGGATCGATTGTGGCGGCGGGCGCGGTGATTGCGGAGAACACGGTGATTCCGCCCCGGTCGCTGGTGGCGGGGGTGCCGGGGAAGGTGCGGCGCGACCTGACTTCAGACGATCGCGAGATGATTTTGCAGTATGCGCGGAATTATCTGGATTACGTGAAGATTTATCTGGAAGAAGAGAAGGGCTGGAAGCAGAGCGGCCTCGTCAAATGAGGTGGCCGCGATGGGTGGGATGGGGTCGGCTTTACCGTTGGCGCGGGATGGCCGAAAATGGTTGTGAGGTCAACTGACGTTTATGCCCCTTTCCGGCGAAGCCATTCGCGTAATGAACCTGGTGGACGATGTGGCAACCACGATGCGCCGCATGCTGGCGCTGATCCCGGCCCTGGATGCTGAAGAGCGCACGCGGGTGAGCGAGTATCTGAAGAACTCGCAACCGGACGAATCCGCCGTACAGGCAGCGCTGGCTCCCCCAAAGTAGGGATCTGCCGACGGCACTCGCCAATCCGTAAAGTTTCTTGGGCGTTTGAACCGAATCGTTAGGTGGAGCGCAGCGCGTGGGCTGGATCCGCGGCGGCGGCGCGCGATGCAGGAAGCACTGCAGCCAGCAAGGCCAGTGTCAGCATGATGAGGACGCTGACCGCGTAGATGGCGGGGTCGGTGGCGGTAACGCCGAAGAGAAAAGCGTTGACCAGGTGCGCCGCAGCGATCGAGCCCAGAACCCCGAGAGCACAACCGAAGCAGGCAATTTTGGCGGCTGACGCAAGGACGAGCCGCGCGATGCGGGCGCGGGGCGCGCCGAGCGCCATGCGGATGGCGATCTCCTGCGTGCGCAGCGAGAAGGTGAACGCGATGACCGCGTAGATGCCCATGGCGGCAAGGAGCAGAGCGGCGAGGGCGAATCCGGAAATAAGGCCCGTATTGAAGCGGCGGGGTGCTTCGACGTTGGTGAGTGATTCGGAAAGCGGCTGCACCGGATCCAGCGCGAGTTGCGGATCGATGCCGGCGACCGTGGACTGAAGGGTTTGGATCATTTGCTCGGGGGGCAAGGCGGAGCGCACCGCGATGAATCCGACGCCCGGAAAGGACAGCTTGAGCGATGCATTCCCAATCAGGATGGCGGGCTGCTGCATGGGAAGATACAACTGATCGCCGGCGGGCTGGTCGGGAGAGCCTACCTTGGTATCGGCGACAACGCCGACCACGGACGCCCACGGCAAACCTTTTTTCGGATTGCCGAGATGGAGGCGTTTGCCGAGAGGGCTCTGGCCGGGCCAGTATTGATCGGCCAGAGTCTGGTTCACGATGACGACGAGGGGCGTGTCCGCGCGGTCCTGGGGGGTGAAGTAGCGGCCGGAGACAAGCGGAATGCTGAGAGCGCGGAAGTAGTCGCCTTCAACAATGATGAACTGCGAAAACTTCAACTTCCAGGCAGCGAGCGGCACACCTTCAACGGTGTAGGTCGCTCTCGAGGCGTTGTCCGTCGAGGGCAGCGAATTGCCCACGCCCACGGCGGTGATGGAGGGTTTGGCGGCGAGGTTGTCGATCAACTGGCGATTGAAGTTATGGACGGCGGTGTCGGTTGGATACTGGCGGGCGGAGAGCTGATATCCGGCGATGAGAACGTGATCGGGGCGGAATCCAGGATCGACGGCGAGCATTTTCTGATAGCTACGGAGGAAGCCACCGGCCACGGTGAGCAGCACCAGAGCAATCGCGATTTCTGAGATGACGAGGATGGAGCGAAGCCATCCCTGGCGCGCGCTGCCGGTACCGGCGCGGGTATCGGTCTTGAGATTATCGAGCAGGTTGGTGCGGACCGCGGCCCACGCGGGCGCGAGGCTGCACGCGATGCCGGTGACGACAGCGAGCGTGAGCGCGAATAGCGCGACGGCGGGATTGATGGCAATGGAGCCGATGCGCGGCATGGACTCCGGCAGCCAGTGCAGCGTGGCGCGCAGCGCAGCCGCGGCTAGGGCCAGACCGAGCAGGCCTCCGGTGAGACTGAGAAGGACGCCTTCGCTGACACATTCGCGGATGATGGCGCGCGGAGGCGCTCCCAGGGCGAGGCGGACGGCATGCTCGCGGCGGCGGCGCACGGCGCGGACCAGCAACAGCACGGCCACGTTGACGCAGGCAATGAGCAGCACGATGGAGACGGCGAGGAAAAGGGTGCGGAGCAGAGGGCGCGCATCGCCGACGAGGGTTTCGCTGAGCAGCCGCGCGTCGCCGCGAATATGCAGCGCGGACATGCTCGGGGGATAGTCGCGCATGACCTGCTGGGTCACGCGATTGGTATCTTCGACCGCCTGGGAGACGGTGACGCCGGGTTTCAAGCGGCCCAGGATGTGGAATCCGAAGACGCCGGTGGAGTCGTCGGAAAGTTCATCGGGAGTGAGGCTGAGCGGCACCCAGACCTGGGATTGATTGAGGCGGCCGGGCTGCAAAGGAAACTCGAAGCTGCGCGGCATGACGCCGATGATAGTGTAGTTCCTGCTGTCGAGGGTGATGATGCTGCCCACCGCGGCGGGATCGCGGTGGTAGCGATTCATCCACAGGGCATAGGAAATGACGGCGAAGGGTTGATGGCCGTCTTCTTCCTGCTGCGTGAAGACGCGGCCGAGTGCGGGCGCTACGCCGAGGGTGGGAAAGATGCTGGCGTTGAGGCGCGCTCCGTTAATTTGTTCGGGAATCTCGCGGCCCGAGAGGGCGTATTGGGTCTCGCTATAGCCGCCGGTGGATGCATAGGCGGTCGTGGCTGTGGAGTAGGTGCGGATTTCGCGCGCAGTGACGGGCGTCCCCGGGTTGTTGCCGAGATGATCGCCCAACAGGACGAGGCGGTCAGGCTGAAAGAACGGGAGCGGGCGGAGAAGAACGCCTTCGACCAGCGAAAAGATGGCCGTGGTGGCGCCGATGCCGAGAGCCAGGGTGAGGACGATGGTGAGGCTGAACGCCGGAGCCTTGCGCAACTGACGGAAGGCGAAGCGGAGGTTTTGAACGAGTGGAGACATGAGCCTCTCCGGTCGCCCATCGTCGAGGACAGACGAGAATTTCACTATACGCAAAGCGAGGGTGCACGCGCCCGGAGAGGGGATTGCAGCGGTAAACATTTGCGCATCCGGGGGGAGTGAGCGGAACACGCGGTGGGCGGCGAGGAGACCGGGGAAACAAGGACGGATCATCGCGTTTGACCGCGCCAGTCGCGGGGCCAGGGCACTGCGGGGTGGAGGAACCCGTAGTGCGATCGATGAAGCGGACCCGCGCTATGGATGTGGCAATTTTCGTGCAGGGAAAGGGGTAGCCAGGTGTCTCTGCCGGGAAGGTATCGGCATGCGCACTGCTTCCAATCTCCGAGGTTGCTCCCATGTGCTTCAGCCGATATGTATGCCTTTCTGTCACGGCGGTCCTTTCCGCTGCCGTGCCTGCCTTTGGTCAAACCTGCTCCGAGCCTGCGAGCGCCGGCGTGAACGTCTGCTCGCCGGGGCAGGGAGAGAATGTCACGCCTCCGGTGACATTCATCGCAGCCGGCACCGGCGCCAGCGGGTCCGTCAACCATTTGGAGTTATGGATCGACGGCACCAAGATCGGAAACTATAGCGGCTCGACGATGGACGCGAGCGTGGCGGAGGCAGTTGGTTCGCACACGGCGACGGTGATTGAAGTCGACTCGAAGGGCGACTACGTGAAGTCGGCACCGGTGACGTATGCGGTGGGCGAGACGTCGGGCGGATGCACTGCGCCGAGTTCTCCGGGAGTGAGTGTCTGCGAGCCGGCCCAAGGATCGGCTGTGGCCTCGCCGGTGAAGTTTGACGCGGCGGGCACGGGCGCGAGTGGGGCCGTAAACCATCTGGAACTGTGGATTGACGGGACGAAGATTGGCAACTATTCGGGCGACTCGATGGACACGAATGTGACCGTCGCGACGGGTTCGCACGCGGCGCAGGTGGTGGAGGTGGACTCGGAGGGGGACTTCGCGAAGTCGCCGGTGGTGGACTTTACGGTCAGTACAACGGCCGCGGTCGCGTGGTTGTATGCGGGGAATCAGGAGGCCGACGGGTACGAACCGCCTCCGCCTCAGCTAAGCTATGCGCCCATTCAGGCAAACGGGAATACGGGTAGCGCCGGATCCGTTAACTTGCCGGAATACGTGGAATTCAAGATGGCGGCGAATGGGAGCTATCTGTTCGTGCCGTTTTCCGATGAAATTGATGCGTTCAGCATTCAGGCGAACGGAAGCCTCAAGCAGGCGGCCATCACGAAGGGAGGGGCGCAATACGTTTATCCGGACCGCACAGGGAAAACGCTGTACGAGGCGAACCCCACCTCTCTAGCCGCGTACAGTATCGGGGCGAACGGCAGCCTGACGCTGGTGAATAAGGTATCAGCCGACTTTCCAACCTTCGAGGCAAATCTGTCGTTCACGGCGAATAATGCCTATGCCTATTCGACCTATTGCAACAACGGCAACTCACCGGTTTTCTATGGGTTTTCGCGGGCTTCGAACGGGGCGCTGACGGAATTCAATCCCCAGGTCACCTTGCCTGCGGCGCCGAGCGGTATGGATTACTGTCCGTTCGGCGCAGCGACGCCAGACAGCAGCCACGTGGTAATCGCGCTGGACGAATATGACAAGTCCAACCAGCAGTTCGTGCAGTCGCAACTGGCGGTCTACACCATTGAATCGAACGGAACGCTGAAGACGGCGAATACGTCCTCTTCGATGCCGACCCTCGCTTCGAATGCCGGCGCTTACGCCTTCGATCCAACCGGGACGTGGCTGGCGATGGGGACCGGAGACGGATTGAACATCTACAAATTCAGCGATGGCACGCTGACATTCACCGACAGCGTGTCGCTGTATACGGGGGTGGTTCAGTTGTCCTGGGACAAGAGCGGCCATGTCTACGTAGTGGGACAGACGTGCTGCGGAGGCACGGCGGTCTATAACGTATCCAGCGAAGGGAAACTGACGCCCGCTCCCGACGACGGGACGTATGGCGGGGGCCTGGGAGGCGGCCTGATCTGGGCAGTGCAGTCCGCGCCGTAGGATGCGACCAGGAAACCGAAGGGGTGGCCTCTCTGGCCACCCTTTTTTATGTGCAAAAAATAGCAGTCCGGGAGATGGCAAGAGATTGCGCAGAGGGCGCGATGGAACTGGGACAGCGTAGCCCTCATCCCGAATGCAAAAAGAACCAGCGCAGCCGCACTGGCAGCGGCTGAGGCAGGCATTGGGCGGGATTCGGGGCGAGGAATTTGAATGGACGCGTCTGCCGGGGAAGAGCGGCCCTCGGCGTGCAAAAAAGGAGGGGGAGACTGGTGTCTCCGCTCGGACGGCAATGGGCACCGTCTCCCCTTTCTGAGGTCAATCCCCATGGGTTTGCGTCACTTCATCCCACTGGTTGTGGCGGCCATTCTGCCTGCTCTCCCAGCCTTCGCTCAAACCGATTTCACCTACCAGCAATATGCCCCTGCGAATGGGGGCGATCCGTACATTGCGGCCCCGAACTCGCACTCCGCGGACTTCAACAACGACGGCTTGGCCGATGTGCTGTCACCGGTGGTCTATTACGTATGCTCCAGCGGGACCTCGGGCACGACGTGTTACGCGCATTACGCGCTGTACCTCTACCTGAACAACGCTGGCACCCTGGCTGCACCAAAGCAGTTGCCGATTACGCTGAACGATGTGCCGGCGGGCATCGCGATCTCAGACTTCAACGGCGATGGCAACCTGGATATCGCGGTGCTCTCTCCGACCGGCATGGTGTCGATGCTCTATGGCAACGGAGATGGAACCTTCACGGCGCCGGTGAACATCACGCTGCCGACCGGTTCCTACAACTCGCTGGTGGAAGCCGATTTCGACGTCAACAATACGCAGGATCTGGCGGCGCTAAACACGAATGGCACTCTGGTGCTGCTGTTCAACGATGGTAAGGGCAACTTCACGCAGCAAACGACGACGATTGACGCGCCGCCTTCGGGGTACGCCGATACGAATTTGGGCGTCGGCGATTTCAACGCCGACGGGCGGCCGGACATCGCGTGGGTGCAGGAAGGCGATGCGAATCAGACGGACAACTACATTTACAGCGCGCTCAACACAGCGAAGGGCGTCTTCAGCACCAAGCATGAGCTGGGCAGCACCATGCCGGGCTTCGGGAATCTGGTGGTGAACGACCTGGATCTGGATGGGAAGAGCGACGTGATCGTGTGGACCTCGCAGCTCTCTGAGAACTGCTGCCAGCCGTTGGCAGTCACTCTGTACTACGCGAACGGAGACGGGACGTTCACCTCGAGCGTGCTGGAAGAAACGACGGTCTCCGACGTGGGCGTGACGGACTTTAATGGTGATGGGTATCCCGACATTCTGCTTTCGAGCCAGATGGGCTTTACGGTATTCACCGGCAATGGGAACCGGACGTTTACGAACCAGGGCCAGAACACCTCGCTGCCGGGGAATTCGGATCAGATCGGCATCGGCTTTTACAACAGCGATAACCGCATGGACTGGGTGACCCAGAATGGCGCTCAGGCCAGCGAGAACTCGGCTGATTACATCTATGAGGTGCTGAACCAGAACGGACAGGGGGATTGCTCGTATCCGAGCACCCCAAACGTAAACTTCTGCGAGGCCACGCAGAATGGGAACACGGCGGTGGTGCGGGGCACGGCCCGCGCGCAGACGCAACCAGTGCGGCACATTGAATTGTGGGCCAACGGCGAAAAGCTGTATCAGGTGTTCTCCGATGAGTTCAACGCAACACTGGATGTGGCGCCGGGAACGCGGATCACGGCAGTTGAAGTGGAGGCGAACGGCGCGATGCGAAGCACGACGGTGACGGCATCCGCCCCGAACACGTGCCCGGCGTTCGGTGCGCCGGGGGTCAACGTTTGCAAGCCGACACAGGGTGAGAACGTGGCGTCGCCGGTGGAGTTTCTGGCTACGGGGACGGCGGCCAGCGGCAGCACGGTGAATCACCTGGAACTATGGATCGACGGCACGAAGATCGGAAATTATTCTGGCTCGACGATGGATACGACGGTGGCTGAGCCGGCAGGATCGCACACGGCTACGGTGGTCGAAGTGGACTCAAAGGGGAACTACGTGAAGTCGACGCCGGTGACGTATACGGTGGGCGGAACGTCGGGGTTGTGTTCTGCTCCCAGTTCGCCCGGGGTGCACGTATGCGCACCGACAGCCGGCAAGAGCAGCGCGTCACCGGTCTCGTTCCTGGCCGCCGGGACGGGCGCCAGCGGATCCGTCAATCACATGGAGTTGTGGATTGACGGCACGAAGATCGGGAACTACAGCGGCGGAAACCTGGGGACCTCCGTGTCTGAGGCGGCCGGTTCACACACGGCAACCGTCGTTGAGGTGGATTCGAAGGGGAATTACGTAAAATCCACGCCGGTCACGTACACGGTGCAGTAACGAGCGAGGTTCGCGGCAAAGAGAAGGATCTATCCATTTGCCGCAAAGCCAAAAGGCGGCCGTGATGGCCACCTTTGCTTTTTTGAGCAGAAACCCCCGGGGGTTAAAAGGCGGTAGGAAGTTGCGTGTCCCGTGCAGACGGATGCGTGGCGCGCTGCGTTCCCTGCCGCCGCGTAAGCACATGCGAATGAGACATTTGTACGGGGTAAGGCGCTACCGGTAAAGTTTCGCGCGACTGGTGACCGTCGTGCAAGTAAAGACGCAGAGACTGGTGTCTCCGCTCGGACGGCACTGGGCACCGGCTCCCCCTTTCTGAGGTCAATTCCGATGCGCGCGCGTCAATTCATCCCTCTGGTCCTGGCGGCCAGTCTGCCTGCTCTCCCTGTCTTCGCTCAAACCGATTTTCAGTATCAGCCCTATGCAACTCCGAGTAATGTTGGAGTCGCACTCACCGCTCCTTACAGCCACGTTGCCGATTTTAACGGTGACGGTTTTGCGGACGTACTGGCCCCGAGCACCCAGACGTGCACGAACGGCACGTGTATGTACAACGCCGGACTTTTTCTCTACATGAATAACGGGAGCGGCGGACTGGATGCGCCGGTGAGGCTGGCGGCGACGCTGGAGGGGGGATCGTTTCTCGATGTGGCGCAGCAAGTGGTGGTCTCCGACTTCAACGGCGACGGGAAGCTGGACATCGCTTTGCTGAATAACGACACGGGGGTCACGATTTTGTACGGGAATGGGAACGGGACTTTTCAGACACCAGTGAACATTTCGCTGCCAGCCAGTACGCAGGGTTATGCGACCCTGGCAGAGGCGGACTTCGATGTGAACGGCACGCAGGACCTGGCAGCGATGACCTATGACGGCAAGCTGGTTCTGCTGTTCAACGATGGGAAAGGAAACTTCACGCAGCAATCGGTGACCATCGATACGGTGGCTTCGGGAATCGAGACGACATCGCTGACGGTTGGAGATTTTAATGCCGATGGGCGGCCGGACATCGCATGGGTCGAACAGAGCTTTTCGAGCGGATCTACTGATTTTGTGATGAGCGCGCTGAACACGGCTAAAGGCGTCTTCAGCGCGAAGCACGAAGTGGGCGGTCTGCAGGGTACTTCGTACAATCTTGCATTTGTCCGTTCGGCGGATCTGGATCTGGACGGGAAGAGCGACCTGGTGGCGTGGGAAGTGCAAATCGTGGAGGATTGCTGCAGCGATTTGCCGGTGATGGCTTACTACTCGAACGGCAATGGGACGTTTACCAGCGGCACAACTGTGGCTTCCACCTCCTCAGAGGACGTGGGGGTAACGGACATCAACGGCGACGGCAATCCGGACATTCTGATTGCGGGATATGAGGGCGTGGAAGTTTACACCGGCAACGGGAACCGGACGTTCACCGATGGTGGAACGTATACATCGTTGCCCGGCGGGGCGGCCCAACTGGGCTTTGGTTTCTTCAGCGACACGAACCGGGTGGGATTTGCGGCGCCGAACGACGATGCGTCGAACTCGAATGATCCCGACGACTTTTACCTGGTGCAGAACGACAATCAACAGCTGACTTGTCCTTATCCGACGAGCGCGGGTGTGAGCTTCTGCCAGGCCGCAGGCGGAGGAGACTCAGTTCTGGTACGAGGCACAGCACGCGCGCAGACACAACCGGTACGGCACATCGAACTGTGGGCCAACGGAAAGAAGCTGTATCAAGTATTCGCTGATGAGTTCGATGCGACGCTGAATGTGCCGGCCAACACACCCATCACCGCGGTGGAAGTAGAAGCGAACGGGGCGACGCGGAGCACGACCGTGACGCCGACACCGGAACAAACCTGCGACGCTCCCAGTTCGCCGGGCGTAAATGTTTGCAAGCCGACGCAGGGCGAGGATGTGGCATCGCCGGTGGAGTTTCTGGCTGCGGGCAGGGGCGCCAGCGGCAGTGTGAATCATCTGGAGTTGTGGATCGACGGCACGAAGATCGGTAATTACACTGGCGCAACGATGGATACCACGGTAGCCGAGCCGGCAGGATCGCACGCAGCCACGGTGATTGAAGTGGATTCGAAAGGCAATTATGTGAAGTCGACGCCGGTGACGTATACGGTGGGCGGGACGTCGGGCAACGGATGCACGGCGCCGAGTTCGCCTGGAGTGCATGTGTGCGCGCCGACGGCGGGCGAGAGCAGCGCGTCGCCGGTTTCGTTCCTTGCTGCCGGGACGGGCGCTAGCGGATCGGTTAATCATCTTGAGTTGTGGATCGATGGCACGAAGATCGGCAACTACAGCGGCGGAGACCTGGAGACTTCGGTGTCCGAGCCGGCTGGGTCGCACACGGCTACGGTGATTGAAGTGGACTCGAAGGGCGCGTATGTGAAGTCGACGCCTGTGACTTACAGCGTGAAGTAACGAACGACGTTCACGGCGGACGGAAGAACTTGTCCGTTGGCCGCAAAAGCAAAAAGGTGGCCGTTGTGGCCACCTTTGCTTTTTGCGCTGGATCCTGACTCGGATCAGCGTGGGAATCAGATGCGCATGGGCATGATGATGTAGCGGTACTTGTACTCGTCGGAGCCGTCTTCGGGGCGCATCTGGCCGGCGGACTGGGCGTCGCGGAATTCGAGACGGACTTCGCCGGTGTTGCCGATGGCCTTCAGGAAATCGATGAGATACACCGAGTTGAAGCCGACGACGATGGGATCGAAGGTGTAGGGCGTCTCGATAGTGTCTTCCGATTCTCCGGAGTCGGTGGAGGAGGAAGTGATCTTCACTTCGTTCTGCTCGAGGCGCATCTTGATGGCGCCGGAGCGTTCGTCGGCAAACTGCGCAACGCGCTGGATGGATCCGGATAGATCTTCACTGCGCAGGATGACGAACTTGTTGTTGTCGCGCGGCATCACGGCTTCGTAGTTGGGGAACTGGCCGGTGAGCTTGCGGCTGGTGAGAACGCGATGGCCGATGCGGAAGAAGAGGGTCGAATCGTCGTCAGCAAAGTCGATGTGCTCGGCTTCGGTATTCGAGAGCAGCGATTGCAGCTCCTGCAGAGCCTTGCGCGGGATGAGGGTTTTCTTTTCGCCGGTGATGCCGGGGAAATTCTCAGCGGATTTCTCGATGTGGGCGAGGCGATGGCCGTCGGTCGAAACCATGGCAATGGACTCGGCCTTGAGGATGAGCAGCGCGCCGTTGAGAGTGTAGCGGGATTCCTCGTTGGAGATGGCAAAGATGGTGCGCGCGATGAGATTGCGCAGCGAGGCGACGGGGATTTTAGTGACGCTGGCCTCAGGGAACTCTGGCACCTGCGGGAAATTGGCGCGGGCCATGCCGACCATTTTGGTGTTGGAGCGGCCGGAGCGAATCTGGACCCAGTGATTCTCGAGCAGCTTGACGGAGATGTCGCCATCGCCAAGGAGGCGGATGTAGTCGTAGAGCTTGCGCGCAGGGATGGTGCAGGATCCGGCCTTCTTCACCTTGGCGGCGCAGGAGGTGCGGATGCTCTGATCGAGGTCAGTAGCGGTGATGACGATGCGGTCGTCATCGGCCTCGAGGAGAAAGTTGGAGAGGATCGGAATCGTCGTTTTGCGTTCGACGACGCTCTGCGTGGCAGTCAGCTCGCGCAGCAGATCCTGACGGCTGACAACGATCTCCATAGTCGCTCCCTGAACGGCTCTTTCCTGTTCCACACTAGCCGGCATTTTGGCTCCCCCGTGGCAGTTTGACTCAATTTACACCATGCGGCGAAACGCTCCGCAAACAATCCATTGTAGAGACAAATGACTGCGATGCGCCCTCTGGAAAACACGGTACGCAGTGTGAGTCGCCGGTCCGGGACGCTTTGCGAGGGGTTGGGGCAGGGGAGGGAGAGCGGAGCGACGGCGACGGGGTACTACAGGTTTTATAAGTACTTCTTTTCTAGTAGCCGTAGTCGTTGTGGGCGGAAAAGTGGAAAGGCGAGGGGAAACCGCGATGGGAGCGGGTGCGGGGACGGTACGAGTTTTCTAAAACCGGTGACGCGCGGAAAGCATAACGAGGAAAGGTGGCTGGAAGGGTCGAAAAAGAGCACAGGATTCCCTCGTTATGAACAGGACGCTCCATCAGGCGTGTGGAAAGGAGCCGCAGTGAGTGGAAAGCGCGGTTCCGAGCAGGCGGGGCTGGTGTATGCGGAGAACGCGGGATGCACAGCCAACGGGTTATCCAGAGATTGCACAGAAGAGAAAGGCCCTGCGGAAAGCAGGGCCTTTTGGGGAGGGCGCGGGGGATGCGGAGTGAAGAAAAATTATTCTCCGTTGCCGGGATTGGTGCTGCCGTGGCCGATGGTTACGCCACCGTTGACGGTTTGGATGTGGACAGTTGGGCCGCCGCCGCCAAGGTCGGTGTCGAGGTGATTCTTGATCTCGCCCTGGACGGTGATGGGGAAATCAACGGATATGCCGCCGTTCACGGTGCTGGTTTCGAGGTGGGCGGAGTAGGGATCGGGAATACGAAGATCGATGCCGCCATTGGTGGTGTTGGCCTGGAGGCCTTCACCCTGCCAGCGATCGCCGGAGAGCGCGATATCGAGTCCGCCGTTGGTGGTGTGGCCCTGGACGTCGCCGGAAAGCTGGCTGAGATCAACACCGCCATTGGTGGTGGAGAAGCGAATGGAGCCATCGAGGCGGGTGAGGTCGATGCCGCCATTCATGGAGTGAAATTCGGCGGCCAGATGGCGGGGCACGCGGAGGTGATAGTCGATGCTGTAGCCGGTGTTGCCGAAGAAGCTGTGGTGCGGGCCATGGTCGCGGACTTCGGCGTTGCCAGTGTCGATGACGACCTGGTTGAGGAGGTTATTCGCAGCTGATTCTGAGGGCGCCCAGGCGGTGACCCTGGCTTCCAACGCGACGTCGGAGCGGTCCTCGCCCGTAACGTCGATGCCACCATTGGTGGTGTCGACAGTGATGCGGCCGGAGGTTAGGGCGAAGGTGGTGCGGCGCATCTGGCAGACGCGCTCCTGGCCCCAGTGATTGCTCTTGTTGTCGGGGCAATCGCCGGACTGCCAGTTGCCGGAAAGTTGCGCGGCGGCGACCCCGCGGGTATGCAGGCGGGAGGACGGTAGCAGCGCTCCCAGCACGACGATGGTGCAGAAGACGAGGACAAACAGGACGAAGCGGCGCATAGCACGGACCTCGGGAGAGGAATACGTGGAAGGAGGCATGGCAGTTCCCCTACTTATTTGAGTCGGAGCCCAGGTAAAAGAAGTGCACGCGGAGTGCCGAATCCTTCGGCGGCAAAAACAGGCGCATCAACGAGTTAGCATTGGGGGATGCGAGCAAGGTGTCCGAATCGGCCGGAAACTGTTCGGGAATGGACAGATGGCGCGGGCGCGGACTAAACGGGCGGACTTAGGGCGCGCCGAGTTTGGCCTTCAATACCGGGATCCAGGCGGTCTGGAGCTGGGGCTTGACGGTTTGGGCGAGGGTCAGCGCGGTTTGGTAATGAGCCCGGGCTTCAGCGGGGCGATGGAGCGCGGCAAGCGCATCGCCCAATGCGACTTGGGGGTTGACGAGATTCGGAGCGAGCGCGACCGCCCGCTGAGCAACGGCGAGGGCCTGGGTGGGCTGCTTCGTATTGAGCAGATCGTTGGCCAGTTCCGCATCGTTGAGCCCGGCGGCCAGGGGAATGGCGAAGTGGCCGTCGTAGACGTACACGCCGTAGTCAATGACCGCCGTGGGCCGGATGTGGCGGAACTGCTCATAGGGATTGAGGGGGCCTTCGCCAAACTCGATGCTGGCGAGATCGCTGTCGCTGATGAGCACGGGACCGTCGACTTCGGTGGGGAGGTTGCCGGGCTGGTGCAGCCACCACAGGGTGTTGGCGGTGGGCAGTCGGCGGCAGGGGATGCCGTAGTCGGCGGGGTCGACGACGCCGTCAGGAAAATAGACGAACCAGCAGGGCGGCTTGGCTGGCGGGGACTTGTGCCCGTTTGGGGACGTCGCAGCAATGGTGAGAGGCTGAATGCCGTGAGCCACGAGGTACGTGCGGACATCGTTGAGCTGCTGTCCCCAGTCGACATTGGCGTCGCTGAGGTAGAGGTGGACTTTCGAGGGGCCTCCCCAGGCGCCGTTTCCGAAGGCCATGTAGGCGGGGTACATCGAGATGGCGTCAGCCGCCTGCCAGGCAACGAGGAGGGCGACAGCAATGATCCAGCGGCGGTTCGAGAAGATGAGCTGGGAGGCTGCGCCTGCGCCTAACACGTAGAGGAAGGGATAGATGGGCAGCAGATGGCGCGCGCCGATATTCATGTTTGACGTGCAGGCAACGCAGAAGTAGAGGACGGCAGGCAGGACGAGATAGAGGATCTCGCGGCGCGCCATGAACCGATGGCGGACGATGAGGCCGCTGGCCAACACGAGGAGAAGCAGTAAAGGCAGCGTCGACTTGATGGCGAAGGCGGTGGGGAAATACAGGAAGTTTCCGTGCGGATAGACGTGGCCGTGGAAGTAGCTGGTGTAGGTATCGGCGGTGATTTTGGTGTCGGCGAGGCCGTAGAGCCAGGCTTCAGGGAAGAGCTTGCACTGGTCAAGCCAGCTCAGAACGTGGACGGAGCGCGGGTTGGCGAGCAGGGGAACGTAATCGGCGAAGGCCGGGTGGAGAACCTGGCCTCGGGGACGCGCGGCAAAGCGCACCCCGTACATGCCCCAGACGATGGCCCAGGAAACGAGGATGATGACGGCAAAGCCCGTGGCAAAGCGCCGGAAAAGCATTCCGCGGCGATCGATGCTCAGCGTTCCGTAGGAAGAAATGGATTCCGGCGCAGCCCATTCGAAGAAGGCGAGCAGCGCGAGCATGGGGAAGACGAGAACGCCGGTGAATTTAGTGACCAGGGCCATCCCGGCGGCGACAGCTACGAGGAGCAGGCCTTTGCGGGACGGGGCCAGGCGCCATCGATAAAAGGCATAGATGGTCGCGAAGATGGTGCAAGCGCAGGCGACGTCGGTGGTGACGAGCGCGCCATGCGCGAGAAAGTTGGGATCGAAGACGAACAGAGCGAGGGCGATGAATCCGGCTTCATCCGAAAACATCTGACGAGCTGCGAAAAAGATGAGCAGAGCGAGAGCGAACGAGAAGATGGAAGCCGCAATGCGCGCGCGCAGCACGATGGCATTTGCGTCGTTATGGAAGAGGAAGTCGTGTCCTCCGAAGAACGCCTCATCTTTGAAGAATCGGCCCTGGAGCGGCGGCACGTTGAGGTGCATTCTGAGTAGAGGGACAGCCGCAACCATTTTGACAAGCGGCGGCACTTCGGGATTGATGCCGTAGTCGGCGTGCTTCCACGACAGGTAGCCGGAGTAGAGATGGTGACCTTCATCCCAGGTGACGGAATTGCGCTGTGAGGAGAGCAGAAGCTGGGTTGCAAAGACATCGAGCAGGAGCAGAACTCCGGCGATGACAACGAGACGGTGCGCGATGCGAGCCATAGACCTCTGACCAGGCAATATAGTCGAGCAGCGCGGGCCCTGGAAAGCGGTTTTTGTTTAATTAAACGTTTGAGCTATTAACCAACCGCGCACACGTGGATTATCGCCGCCGCTCCCAGATCTCCTCGTGGCGATCGTCGCTGAATCGAATGCCGGTGACGCGGCCTTCGGTGTCGCGCAGAAAGACAACGCGGCGCGTGCCGCCGGTGGGATAGAAGAATGTGGTCGCATTCTCGGGCAGCAGCTCAGTGGTTTCGCCAATTGTGTTGCGCTGCATCAGCTTGTTGCCGTCGCGGAAGATGGTGGCGACGACGACGCTCTGATCCTGATACTCGCCGATGTAAGCGTTGTAGAGGTTGGGGTCGATGGTGGCCGGGACGGGATGGATGGGGACGAGGATTTCTTCAGAGGCGGGCACGAGTTTGGGGATGGAGCTGCGGCGCTGGGCGAGGAGCCAGTGCGGGAGCTCCGGCTCGGCGTAGGCCCGATCCCATACGGAGTGTTTGACGCCGGCGTACTCCCAGAAGCGGACATCGCCGCCGGCGGCCTTGAGAGCCTGATACATGAGCTGCGACTGGCGGGGAATCACGATGGGGTCGTCGGCTCCGTGGAAGATCCACGTCGGCGTGCGGCCGATTGCGTGAGCGTATTCAGCGGGGAGGGTGTTGACCTCGTGCCAGCGGTCGGGCTGGTACGACCAGAAGACGCCGCCGCATACGGGCACGATGGCGGCAAAGTGTTTGGGGTAGTTCTTCGCGATCTCCCATGTGCCGTAGCCGCCGAGCGAGAGGCCGGTGAGATAGGTACGGTCGGGGTCGCCGTGGAACTCTTTTACTTCATCGTTGAGCGCGCCTATGGCCATCGCCATCATGTCAGAGTCGGTCCAGTGATGGTGATTGAAGGGGACCTGGGGCATGACGACGACGAAGGGCCAGCGTTCAGGATGGAGGCGGATGGCCTGGGGCAAACCGATTTGGGTTTCGTCCATGCCTTCGGAACCGCGTTCGCCGGAGCCGTGAAGAAAGAGGATCACGGGCCAGAGCTGATTGGGACTCCAGTTTTCAGGGACGTAAACGACGTAGCGATGGAGGACACCGTTGATATCGATCGTGCGGTTGAGGAATCCAGTGTCCTGACGGCGCGGTGCGGCGTGCGCGGGAAGCAGCACAAGGAGACAGAGAGCCAATACCGCGCGAGGGTGCATGGATAAAAACAGGGTATAGGGATCAGGGTGGAGAGAACAGAAAAAATCGGGGAGCGGGGTGTCCGGGAATGGACGAGCGGGACAAAAAGCGGACAGGACGCCGAACGGCGGAATGCGTCGAGCAGGCTGCAAGTGCCGATCCCTGCAACGCTTGGCGCATGAAGACGGATGGCGTTCGGCATGCAGATATGTACCTCGGTGCAATCTGTTCAACGAGTTCCTGATCGCAAAAGGAGAGGGCATGAACGAGGCGTGGACGGACGTGAAGATTGCGGTACGACGGCTGCGGCGGGCGCCAGGCTTCGCGGTGACGGTGGTGGCGACGCTCACCATAGCGATCGCGGCGAACCTGGCGGTATTCGGCGTTTTTCGCGCAATGGTGGCGGGGCCGCTGGGCATGGCGGGTGGAGACAGCCTGGTGATGGTGGTCCAGAAGCCGGCGGGGTACGTCAGCCAGTCCTACCCGGACTATCAGGACCTCAAGACGCGCAACTCGGTGTTCAGCGACATGCTGGCTTACCGGATCGGCGAGGCGGGCGCACGCACGGAGGGGACGGCGCGGAAGAGTTGGGATTACGAAGTGTCCGGCAATTACTTCGACATGCTGGGCGTGCAGCCGGAAGTGGGCCGGTTCTTTCACGCGGCCGACGAGCATGGGCCGAACTCGGCTCCATACCTGGTTTTGAGCGATGCTTTCTGGCACTCGCGATTCGGCGGAGATCCGCACGTGGTAGGAAAGACGGTTGAGCTCGACAAGTATCCTTTCACGATCATTGGAGTGGCGCCAGCGACTTTTCATGGGACGGAACTGCTGATCTGGCCGGACTTCTGGTATCCGATGGTGAACGCGCCGGAAGTGAATGGATACAGCTATCTGGACCGGCGCTTCAACCACACGCTGAGCGTGTTGGGGCGGTTGAAGCCGGGAGTGACGCGGCAGCGGGCGCTGGAAAATCTGAACGCGATCGCGGCGCAACTTGCGAAGCAGTATCCGCAGACCAACGACAGGATGGGGGTTCGGCTGGTCGAGCCGGGCATGTTCGGCGATCAGCTCAGCGGTCCAGGGCGGAGCTTCCTGATGGGCCTGCTGTTGCTGGCGGTGCTGGCGCTGGCCGCGGCCTGCGTGAACCTGGCAAGCATTTTTGCGGCGCGGGCGGCGGATCGCGGGCGTGAGCTGGCGGTGCGTATCGCCATCGGCTCGAGCCGCTGGCGGGTGCTGCGGCAGGTGCTGGCGGAGGCCGCAGTGCTTTCAGTGGCCGGGGGCGGAGTGGGGTTGCTGGCGGCAACGGGTCTGCTGCATTGGCTGAGCGCGTGGCAGCCAATCTCGGAATATCCGGTGCACATGACGGTGGATGCCGATCCGCGGGTATTT
>Ga0210391_10000564_pt1 | contig 38064 bp, 26 predicted proteins | sample IncBWC12OmetaG_FD_160573 | JGI IMG/M metagenome (GOLD analysis project Ga0210391, IMG submission 160573) | Forest soil microbial communities from Barre Woods Harvard Forest LTER site, Petersham, Massachusetts, United States - Inc-BW-C-12-O ...
AACCTGGCGCCTCGAAGAGAGACGGCGAGCACTACCACCGCGACTGCTATGTGCGTCTCGACGGCGATGAGCCCGTCGTGGTCTGAACGCGTGCCACGGCCGTACAAACGAGCCAACCTCTCCGTAGTTTTCCGTTCACGACGGCGGTTTTTTGCGGCTGGCGCTCCTGACGCGGAGGGTTAGCTTTGGGGCCATGACAACACATGACTCTCACCCCAAACTTCGCGTAGTGATCGTGGGCGGAGGAGTGGCCGCCCTGGAGACAGCGCTGGCGCTGCACCAGCTCGCGCCCGAACAGACCACCACAACGGTGATCGCACCCAACGACGAGTTCGTCTACCGCCCGATGACGGTACGCGAGCCGTTCGCATACGCAACCGCCCGCCGCTACCCGCTCACACAAATCGTCCACGACGCAGGCGCCGGTCTGCTCGCCGACGAGCTGGACTGGGTCGAGCCCAACAAGCACACTGTCCACACCAAGGCCGGTGAGGTGATCGAGTACGACGTACTCGTGCTGGCGCTCGGCGCCCGCGCAGTCCCGCGCTATGAGCACGCGATCACGATCGACGATCGACGCATGGACGAGACGCTGCACGGGCTGATCCAGGACATCGAGGGCGGCTACGTCGACAGCCTCGCGTTCGTAGCGCCCGGACGTATGGCCTGGCAGCTGCCGCTATATGAGCTCGCGCTCATGACCGCCGGGCGCGCCTATGACATGAACATCGACCTCTCGACAACGATCATCACCCCGGAGGACAGCCCGCTGGCGATCTTCGGCCCCGAGGCAAGTAGTGCGATCGCGCAACGGCTCGCGCAGGCCCATATTCAGACGATCAACTCCGCCTATGTCGAGGTCCCCACCGCAGACGACGTCGTGATCAACCCTGGCGACCGTCATTTGCACGTTACGCGGGTGATCGCTCTACCTGAGCTCTACGGCCCCGCGATCCGCGGCATCCCGCTCGGCGAGCACGGCTTCATCCGCGTCGACCCGCACGGTCGGGTCCGGGACGTGGAAGGTGTCTACGCGGCAGGCGACGCGATCGACTTCCCGATCAAGCACGGCGGCGTCGGCTCCCAGCAGGCCGACGTGGCGGCGCAATCGATCGCGGCGTTGGCGGGTGCACCGGTGACGCCCGAGCCGTTCAACCCCGTCATCCACGGCATGCTGCTCACCGACGACAAGCCGATGTACCTGACAGCGAAGCTCACCGGCGGTCACGGCTTCAGCTCCGAGGTCACTGACACACCGACGTGGTCGCCGCCGAGCAAGATCGCCGCGAAGTACCTCGCGCCATATCTGGAGGAACTCGACCGCCGGCGGGTTCCGGCATGAGCGCTCGCCCCCGGCAAGCGAGCTCGCCGATCCCCCACCGGGTTCACGAGAAGCGTGACGGGCCGTGCTTGGTGGTCGGTTATGACGGAAGCGAAAGCGCCCGCGCCGCCGCAAGCTGGGCAGCGGGCTCACTCCCCGGGGACGGGAGGCTCGTGCTGGTGTACGCCTGTCGGCCGCTGCACGCGCCGCCCTCGCCCCTCGCCTCCGCGGATGAGCGCTACGGGCTCGGCCGGGCGTTTCTCGACGAGCTGGCTCTGGATGGTGAGGATGCCTTGCTCGACGCGCGTACGGAGGTCTCGGATGAAGACCCGGTGAGCGCGTTGACCGAGGCCGCGCGGCGCCACCGCGCGAGCGGGATAGTCGTGGGCTGCGAGCAGCACTCCCGGATGCACAAAGCACTCGGGACCGTCACCAGCGAACTGCTGATGCGCTCGCCGGTTCCTGTCACAGCCGTGCCGCGAGCCACACCGCCGAAAAGGAGGTCAGTGACAGCTTTGCCGAGCCGCGTCGGTGAGCGGCGGCCGGTGTTGGTTGAGGGAGCATGGATACCTTCGGACTGAGGACTTGCGCGAGGCGGGCTTTGACCCTAAGCGCCTGGTGGACTATGAGCAGCGTGGCATGGCCGAACGCGTGTCATACGGCGTCTACCGGATGAACGCGATCCCTACGGATGAGCTCGACGGCTGCACGCGGACAAGATCAAGCTCGACCTCCGGGCTCCACGACTCCCGCCACACCGCCCTCTCGCACTGGCTCGACGCCGGCATCAGCATGGACGAGGTCAGCAAGTACATGGGCCACGCCTACATCACCATCACGATCGACCGCTACGGGCACCTGCTGCCCGGCGGCAAGGCCGAGGCCGCCGAACCTCCTCAACGAATACGACGCGCGCCGCCGCTAGGCTCTCCGCCGATGACCGACGAGGAACTAGACCAGCCGATCCTGAGCCGGCTTCGGAGTCGGCGTGAGCAGCACGACCAACACAGAGTCCAACGGACTTGGCGGCCTCGTTCAACGAGCCCGAGCCCCGCGTGGACGCCCGCGTGCTCGCGCTCGCCGGTGAGGGCAGAATCAAAGAGCCCGCCCGCCATGCCCGGCCGCTGGATGATCGCCTGAGCCCTCCCGCTCGGCTGCTGGCGGATCAACTAGCCTTCCCTTCGTCGCGCTCGGAAGGGTGGCAGAGCGGTTGAATGCACTGGTCTTGAAAACCAGCAAGCGGGTAACCCCCGCTTCGGGGGTTCGAATCCCCCCCCTTCCGTCTTTGCGCCCTCCGAGTAGCTCACGGATACCGACCTCGGGCTTCGGCGGTGGTTTATGTAGCGTCATCTGCACGAGGATAGACGCTACTTGGAGAGGAGAGGGCGGCCCGGGCCATGTCGATGAACGCATTCTCATTCCACGCTAATGGTCGGCTTATGACCGCGGGGGTACGTTTGGGTTGTGCAGGCGCGCCAGCACAACCCGGGCGGACGCGGTGGGCTGGAGGACACGACTGACGGTGTCGGTGAGAGCGCTCGTCCGGGCGAGAGCGATTCGCCGGATGCGGTTGACTCGCCGAGAGGATCCGATCCACCCGCCCTCGTCGCGGCGCGCCGCGAGCGTCGGCGCGAGGCCGCTGCCAGGCACGGGCGGCGACGGCGACGCCTCTTGTTCGCGACGCCTGTCGTCGGTCTGCTCTGCTGGGCGATCGTCGCGTACGCGATCTGGATGCTTGAGCCAACGAGCATGCGGTTCGGGCCGCGCAGCGTCGAGTGGATCAGGGCCGAGGTGCCCTTCGGCAACTCGCTGGTCGACGACGTCGAGCACATCTACTACAGCGCGAACGCACCGAAGAAGGGCGGACCGGCGCCGAAGAGCCTGCCGGCAGTCGGGTTGAGCCTGCCGCGACGCAGGGTGCTCGCAGCCTGGCCGCGGCCGATCAAGCCGGTCTTCGCCCACCGGCTACCTGGCGAAGGGATCTGGAAACCGAGCGGGCCGTCGATCGACGGCGGCCCACCGGTGCTGGTGACGAGCTTCCGTCCCGAAGCCGAATATCCGGAGCTTCTCGCCTACGTGGCCTGGTTCGACCACACGCGCACCGCGATCGGGTACTACCCCGGCCGCTACGAGCCACCGAACGCGGCCCTCCGCGGGCCGATGATGCTGCCCTACAGCGAGCGTTGGCGCCTGCTCGCCACCTTCAACGGCGGCTTCACCTACGAAGACGGCGAAAACGGCTCGAACGTCAACGGCCACGTCAACGAGCCGCTCAAGGACGGCAAAGCCACGCTGCTCGGGTATCGCGACGGTCGGGTCGGGATCGTCAAGTGGAACGGCGGCCCGAACGCCGGGCCGGAAGTCGCATGGGCACGCCAGAGCCTCGCTCCGATCGTCTGGAACGGACGCCTGAACCCCGAGTTGAACGAAGATCCGAACAGCCCGGAATGGGGGTTCACGCTAGGGGGCGTCACCCGCGTCTGGCGTACCGGGGTCGGCATCGATCGTCGCGGCAACCTCATCTTCGTCGCGGCCGAAGGCCAGACGGTCATCAGCATCGCGAAGATCCTCCGGCACATCGGCGCCGTGCGGGCCATGGAGCTCGACATCAACCCCGACTGGCACACGCTGATCACCTACACCCACCACAACGGGCTCATCCCGCGGATGGTCGAGCCTCAGCCGAACCAGTCGCCCGATCGCTATCTGGTCCCCGACGACCGTGACTTCTTTGCCGTCTACAAGCGCCTGCCCGGTCCGGTCACGGATCCCCTCAAGTAGGCGGCCCATGGCTTCCCGCTCTCCGCTACAGCCCCCCCTCCGCGGCCGTCGCGGAGGTGCCCAGCACTTCCCCGGCGGCGCCGAGCGCCTGCACGGCGACGTACGGGCCGACGGTCCCTTCCGGCACCGGGATCGCTGTCTCGAAACCACTGCGAGGCACCTGCGCGGCGGTGATGAGGCTCGCGGCGCTCGCCCCCGCGAGCAGCCTCCAGGAGCTCACGAGCGTGGCGCCGTTCCAGCTGGCGTACACCGTCGTGCCGATGGCGCCGGCGTCCTGGATGGCGAACACCGGCGGGTGCGCCGGCGTCCCTGCCCACGCGAAGCGGAAGTCGCGATAGGACTCGTCGTGCGCCGGGAGGTGCGCTTCGAAGAGCAGCTGGCCTTCTGGACCGAACTCCGAGAAGAACGGTTCCTGGCCCCAGCCGACGAACCAGTCGCCGTTCGCGAGCGCCTGCACGTCGCCCTGGCTTTCGGCCAGTACCGGGGGGGTGTGTGTCAGGCGTGTGACAAGCGTCGCCGTCCCGGGCGGATCGGTGAGGCTCACGACGATGGCGCGTGATTCGGTGTGAGCCTTTGGCGAGGAGCCGTTGTCGAACACGCTGATCGACCCGTTAGACAGTTCGCGCGGATCGTGCTGCCACGCGGTGCCCGTGCCGGCGCCCATCTTGAAGCTCGAGTGCTTCCCGCCCAGGCGCCAGACGATCTGGCCGGTGCGGCCGTCGAGCTTGTACACGGTCCACGTGTTGCGGCTCGAGATCATCAGGCTGCCGTCAGGATCCGGATTGACGGAGTTGAGATGGAAGAAGTCATACGGCGAGACGGTGTTCGAGCGACTCGCCGGTTCGTAGGATTCGCCAAGCGCGACGTGATCGATGCTCGTCCATTCGTACATCACCAGCCCCGTGGCGACGTCGATCTCCTGGAAGAGGCTGTCGGTGACCCCGGCGTAGCTCGGCCCGCCGACGGACGACAGGTTGCACAGGATCGGGTCATACACCGTCACCAGCGCGGTGCCCTGCGGGGTGAGCTGGAACTCGTGCAGATCCACCTGATGGCCGTTGCCGGCGCGCACGTGCGCGATGTCCGTGTAGGTGTCGTCGGCGATCATGCCTTCGCCGAGCCCGAAGCCGTGGACGGTGACGTCTCCCTGCCACCACGTGAGCACCGGTTTTCCGTCGTATTGCTGAACCTGAAGATCGGTCGCCGAGGTGTTCGTCGGCAGCGGCTTGAACCACAGCAGCGCGCCGCTCGGGTCGAGGATCATCGGCCCGGCCTGCCCCGGCCCGGCGTATGGGGCTAGGAACAGATCCCCGGGCGCGACCGCCGGCGACTGCGCGGTCACGGTCACCACCGGCGGCTGCAGTTCGGGCCGCGAGTGAAAACCCTGGATCTCTGCGGCGGTGCCCGGCTGTATGGTCTTCGGCGTCGTCGTGATCGGGTCCTCGTGCGCGATCACGAACTCGTCGAGGATGCTCCGAGTCGAGCGGCCTGCCCGCAGGCGTGCCCGGACCGTCACCAGCTCGCCTGCGGCGAACGGTCGCGACGGCAGGAAGCTCGCGCCATCCCCTTGCGAGTACGGAGCCAAGCGACCACTGTGAACGCCGGTCTGCGAGCCGACGACGCTGATCGCGCCGAGATCCCCGACAGGCGCTCCGAGGAAGCTGATCTGCGTCTGCGGCGAGGCGTCGCGGCTGCCCGCCAGCGGCGAGACCGTCAGCGATCCGGCCTGCAGCGCGGAGTTGTCGAGCGCCGCCGGGGCGCACGCAGGAGCGGTCTGGCCAGCGACGGCGGGCTGGGCCACGAGCCCCAACCCCACGACCATCGCAGGCCCTAGGATGAGAGCGCTTATGGACCGCATCGACGCAGCGCAGCATAGGAGAGTCGACCGACGCACGTTCTTGAAGGGCACCCTGATCGGCGGTGCGCTTGCGGGAGCGGGGCTCGCGATCGGCGCTGCCGCCGACCCCGACGGCGGCTCACCAGCCCCCAGCACACGCCCCAGCCCCAGCGTGGCGCCGACCGCGCCCTCGAGATCGGACAAACCGAACATCCTCGTGATCCTGGTCGATCAGCTGCGCTTTCCGCAGTGGTTCTCGCCCGACCCGTCCGGCATGGGCCTGCCCCCCAACCTCCGGAGCCTGCGCCAGGATGCCGTGTCCTTCGGCAGGCACTACACCGCCTCGAACGACTGCTCTCCCGCGCGTTCCACGCTGCTCACCGGCCTGTACACGCACCAGACGGGCTGCATGATCACGGGGGGCAGCACCCTCGACCCCGGCTTTCCCACATGGGGCACGATGCTGCGCGAGCACGGCTACGCCACCCGCTGGCTGGGCAAGTGGCACCTCACCCATGGCGACAACCATTGGACCGAGCTCACCGGTGAACAGGCACTCGAGCGCTACGGCTTCGATGGCGGCGTCTTCCCGTCGCCCGACGGCGCCCCCGGTCAGGGCTGGAAGGTGGACCCGCACATAACGAGACGGTTCGCGGATTGGTTCGCGAGCGAGGGCGGCGCCGAGCCGTGGTGCACGACCGTCTCGTTCGTGAACCCCCATGACATCGCCTGGTGGTACAAGTGGAGCGACCGCGTGCCCAGCGAGGCGCTTGCCGCGCGTGTCGTACCGCGGCTGCCGCCCAACTTCGAGACGCCGGAGCTGCTGCTCGAGCGCCACAAGCCACGGCTGCAGCGCTCGTTCCAGGAAACCGCAGCCGCGTCCTTCGGGGCGGTGCCCTTCAGCGGCCCGGAAGCCGCCGAAACTTGGCTCGGCTTCCTCGACCTCTATGTTCAGCTCCAGCTCGAGGTGGATAGGCACGTCGGCCACGTGCTGCGCACCCTCGAAAGCCGTCCGGAGGTGGCAGCGAACACCGTGATCCTGTTCACCTCCGACCACGGCGAGTACGGCGCCTCGCACGGCCTGCGAGGCAAGGGCGCGAGCGCCTACGAGGAGGGCCTGCGCGTGCCGCTGCTCGTGAAGGACCTCCGCGGGCAGCTGACGAGCGCACCCGAAACGACGCGCACGCAGCTGACCTCGAGCGTCGACGTCGCGCCGCTGCTGCTGACGATCGCCACCGGCTCCGATCACTGGCGCCAAGATCCGCACTACGCGCACATCGCCGGGCGGCTCGACCTGGCGGGCATCCTCGCGAACCCCGAAACGCCGGGCCGGCCGTTCGTCCTGCACGCCACCGACGAGACCGTCACCGAGTTCGCGATCGAACCGTACGCCGCCGACGCGCCGCTGCACATCGTCGCGATGCGCACACCGCAGGCCAAGTTCGCGACGTACTCGAACTGGCCCTATGAAGGGATTGCCCCGCTCGCGGAAGGCCAGGAAGTCGAGCTGTACGACTACACCACCCAGAGCGGGCGCATGGAGCTGCACAACAGCGCCGGCGAAAGCCCGCTCGAGGAAGCCCTGCGCGACGAATACGAGCTCGCGTTCAAGCAGGAGCTCCGCGGACCGCTGCCGCCGCGCCTGGTGAGCGCGCACGCGCGTGGCTTCGCCGACTACTTCTCCACCGCCAGGCACGCCGCCGTCAGCGCCGCCCTGCGCCGCAAGCGGCGCAGCGAACGCGAAGCCGGCGGCGTAACGCAGGAAGTGCCAGAAGACGCGCTGCCGCCGAGCTCGTCCGTCAGGCCGAAGCTGTTCTGAGCGAAGGCGCTAATCCTTGACGGTGGCCGATGTGCCGATCACCGCGCCGGAGGCGTTGAGCGCCTGCACGGCCACGTACGGCCCCGCGCCGGGTACCGCGATCGTCGTCTGAAAGCCTGTCCGCGCGCCGCCGCCGGCCGCCACGAGCGCGCCCGGCGATGCTCCCACGAGCACGCGCCACGATGCGACTTCGCTCGCGCCGTTCCAGCTCATCGACGCGGCGATCGCCCCGCCCACGCCCGGCCGTGCGACGACCGCGGGCGCAGTTGTCGGCTGGCCGCTCCACGGGGTTATGTAGGTCCTGAAGTCCTGCACGCTCTTGCCGAGCGTGCCGTCGAGCAGCACGTGGCCGGAGGCGTCGTACTCGGTGAAGTTCGGCAAGCCGCCGTAGCCCATCAACCAGCCGCCGCCGGGCAGGCCCAGCAGGTTGCCCTGGCTGCTCGCCAGCAGCGTCCTGGACGGGTTGACGAACTGCTTGACGAGCGTGACCGTGCGCGCGCCGACGTTCGGGTCGAGCAGCAGGCCGCGCGACTGCTTCTCCTTCGGCGGGTCTGAGCCGTTGTCGAACACCGAGATCAGCCCGCCCGGCTGCCATTCCGCGTCGTGCTGCCAGTACGCGTGGGTACCGGCGCCGAGCTTGAAGCTCGAGTGCTCACCGCCGATGCGCCAGCGCACAGCTCCGCTGGCGATGTCCACGTCGTACAGCGTCCATGTGTTGCGGGAGGACAGCAGCACGTCGCCGGCCGCCCCCGGGTCGACGGAGTTGATGTGCACGTAGTCCCATGGGTAATTGGCCTTGGGCGCCGCGTTGTGCGATTCGCCGATCGGGATGTGCCCGAGCGCGTGCCACTCCCACATGACCAGGCCCGTCTTGACGTCGACCTCCTCGACGATCGAGTCGTTGATGATCCCGGCGGTCCTGCCCCCGTATGGGGCGAGGTTCATGTCGATCGGATCGAACGCGTCGATCCAGGCGGTGCCTTCGGGAGTCAGGCGGAATTCGTGGAGGTCGGCGTCGTAGCCGTTGCCCGCCCTGACGCCTGCAACCTTCTGGTAGGCCGAGTTGTAGATCACGTCTTCGCCCTGGCCGAAGCCGACTTCGAGGATCCGCCCCTGCCACCAGGTGAGGACGTTCTTGCCCTGGTACTGCTGCAGTTTGAGGCTGGTGGCCTGCTCGCCGGCGGGCAGCGGATGGAACCACACGAGGTTTCCGTTCTGTTCGGCGATCATCGGGCCTGGCGTTCCGTCGCCCTGGTAGGGCGCGAGCAGCAGGTCTCCCGGCGCCGCGCCGGCGTGGGCAGGAGTCGTGATGTGCAGCGCGGACGGCGTCAGCGTCGGCGCTGAGCTGTAGTGCTGGACTTCGCTGGAGTTGCCCGGGTTCAGCGGGAACTCTTTCTGGCTCACGCTCGCCTGATGCGCGACGGTGAAGCTGGTGCTGACCGCGTAGCTCGCCGACCCGACGCTCACCCGCGCGCTGACCTTCACACGCTCGCCCGCGGTGAACTGATGCGCCGGCAGGAAGCTTTCGCCGGTCCCGGTCGAGTAGGCGCGCAGCACGCCGGTGTGGACGCCGCTGTGCGAGCCGACGACGTGCACTTCAGCGACGTGTGTGCCCTGCGGGCCGAGGAAGCTGATCTGGGTGCTCGGGGACGCGTCGGGCGTGCCCGGCTCCGGGGACACGGCCACAGGGCTCGCCGCGGCGCGGTTCGCCGATGTGTCTTCGAACGCCGACGACGCGGCCGGAGAGGCGGTCCCGCACGCGCACAGGCCGACGCCGATCGCGAGTGCCACGACCGATCGAAGACCGGCCAGCACGGTCACGCGGATCATCATCGAGTCGAACCCGGGAACCCCCGGGAAGTTCCGATTACCTTGCCCGCAGCGTCCAACGCCTGGACCTCGAAGCTCGCGTAGCGCTGCGGCACCGCGATCGCCGTCTCAAAGCCGGCCTTGGCGGCGGTTGCCACGCGGGCCATGCGACTCGCGCTCGTTCCGCCCAGCACCCGCCAGGAGACGACCTGCGTGGCGCCGTTCCAGCTCGCGTACACCGTGGTTCCGCGACCGCCAGGACGGGCCACCGCCAGCGGCGGCGACAGCGGCAGGCCGACCCATTGCTCGAGCGTCGCCCGATAGCTGAGGTCGGGGCCGGGGAATTCCCCTTCCAACAGCAGCTGGCCGGAGCCGCTGTACTCGGAGAGGTACGGTTCCGATCCCCATCCGACGAACGCCCTGCCGCCAGGCAGCGGCTCCATGTCGCCCATGTATTCCGATTCGAAGCCGCCCCTCGCGCCGTACTGGGCCACCAGCGTCGCGGTGCGCGTGCTCTGGTCGAGCTTCAGCACGAGCCCGCGTGAGGGTCCCGTCGCTTTGACGGAGGTGCCGCCACCGGTGAGCTGGCAGCAGTGGTCGTCGAACATCGTGACGGTCGAGTTCGGTCCGAGCGCCACGTCGTGCTGCCACTGGAACGCGGCGCCGGGGCCGAACTTGTAGCTCGAGTGCTTGCCGCCCAGCGTCCACTCGATCTTGCCGGTGTCGATGTTGACCGCGTAGGCGCCCCACGTATTGCGCATCGAGACGAGGAATGAGCCGTTGCCGATCAGTTCGAGCGCGTTGACGTGGTAGGCGTCCCACGGGAAGCCGTTGGTCGGAAGCGTCGCGTAGGAGTCGCCCAGCGGGATGTGTTCGAGCGCGTCCCAGGTGTGCAGCAGCTTGCCTGTCTTGATGTTGTACTCCTGCACCGCCGAGTCGATCAGCGCGCCGTTGTAAGCGCCGCCGTAGCGCGACAGGTCCAGGGGGATGTTCTTGTTCGCGGTCACCCACGCGTCATCGCCGTTGATCGCGAGCGCGTGCAGGGTCAGAACCCAGCCGTCGGCGCCTTTCAGGCGTGCCACCGGCTGGTAATGCTGGTTGACGACCACGTCTTCGCCGCTCTCCGTCGCACCGGTGTTCGTGACGACTCCCTGCCACCACGCCAAAGCGGGCTTACCTTCATAGGTCTGGAGGCTGAGGTTGGCGGCGGCGACGCGTTCGGGCACCGGCTGGAACCAGACGGGCTGCAGCTTGTCGTCGAGGATCAGCGGCCCGCTCTGGCCGATGATCGGCGGTTCGTTGAGGTCGAAGAAGTTGGCCGTGAGGATGTAGCCGGGGGCGAGACCGCCCGCGGGCGTCTGCTTGCCAATTCGGATCTCGGGCGGGTGCAGCGCGGGCTCGGTCACGTAGCTGTAGGTGTCGCGGGTGCTGTACGCGCCGATCGCGGGGCCGTGAGACCCTGCCAGGGCGACGCTGACGACGACGAAGCCCGCGAGCACCGCTGCGATCGCCACGCCGAAGCGTCGCGCCGCCGGTGCCAGCTCGCGCGCTGGCCTGGGCATCAGCGTGAACGTCATCAGGCACGCCGCCGCCGCCAGTCCTGCGCCGATCAGGAAGGCGAGCCGGAAGCCGTCTGTCAGAGCCTCGGGCACCTGCTGACCGGTGCCGATCAGGTGGCTCGAGCGCTGGGTTGCGAGCGTCACCAGAACCGCGAGCCCGAGCCCGCCGCCGATCTGTCGAGAGGTGTTGACGAGACCGGACGCGAGCCCGGCCTGCCCCTCCTTGGCCCCCTGCGTCGCGGCGATCGTCGAGGGGACGATCGACATCGCGATTCCCGCCGCGGTGAGCAGGCCCGGGATCAGGATGTACACGATCGGGCTGCCGCTGGAGCCGATTTTCGCGAGCAGCAGCATTCCGCCCGTCAACATGATCAGGCCACCGCCGAGCACCGGGCGGACACCGAAGCGGCTCACCAGCTTGCCCGCGCGCGAGGCGACCGCCATGATCATCAACGTCATCGGCAGGAAGATCAGCCCCGTGTGCAGCGGCGAGAGGCCCAGCACCTGCTGCAGGTACAGAGAGCTCACGAACCACATCGGGAACAACGACGCGCTGAACAGCAGCACGATGTTGTTGGCGACCCGCAGCGGCTTGGTCAGCTCCTTGAAGGGGATCAGCGGGTTGGACGCAAGCCGCGCCTCGATCACGCCGAAGACCGCCAGCAGCGCCACGCCGCCGATGATCGGCCCCAACGCGGCGAGCGTGTCCCAGCCCTTCAGGCCGGCTTCCACCACCCCGAACACCAGCACCATCTGGCCGATCGTCAGCGTCACCGCGCCCGCCAGGTCAAAGCTCGCGCCGTCCTGGATCCGCCGGCGCTCGCTGACGACCGCATAAGCCACGAGCGCGGTCGCGATCGCGATCGGCGGATTGATCAGCAGCACCCAGCGCCACGTGAGCTCCTGCGTGATGATCCCCCCGAACAGCACCCCGGCGGCGCCGCCGAGGCCGTTCATCGCCGCCCACGTTCCGATCGCGCGATGCAGCTTGGGACCGGGCGCGAACGACGACGTGATGATCGCCAGCGAGCACGCCGCCATGAAGGCGCCGCCAAGGCCCTGCACCGCGCGCGCGCCGATCAGCATCCCGCGACTCTGTGCGGCGCCGCCCACGAGCGAGGCGACCCCGAACAGGAGCAGCGCCGCGACAAACGTGCGGCGCTGGCCGAAGTGGTCGGCGACGCGGCCGCCCAGCATCAGAAAGCCCGCGAACGTGATCGCGTACGCGTCGACGATCCACTGCAGTTCGGGCGAGGAGAAGCCGAGGGCCGACTGGATCGAGGGCAGGGCGACGTTGACGATGCTGAGGTCGAGGATGACCATGAACTGCGCCACGCAGCACACGACCAGCAGCCACCTCGACGCCGACCCGGCCTTGGACTGGTCCTCGACCGGAGGTGTGTTCGTGATGCCGGGAGTGGCGGTCGTCTCGACGCTCATGCGGGCCGAAGCTCCTGCGATCGGGCCCGCCGACGCCTGGTAGGGTGAGCGCCCGAGCCCTTCAGCGACGATTGGAGCCCGGCCGATGAGAAAGTCTTCACTGACCGCCATGCTAACGAGCCTGGCGCTCCTGACGAGCGGCGTGGCGGTGGCGGGATGCGGCGGCAAAAGCTCGAGCTCCACCACCAAGCAGACGACGAGCACGCCGACCACTGAAACGACGACGAGCGGGAAGCACAAGTCAAAAGCGGGCTACTGACGGTCATCCATGTCCCCTCGCGCTCGGTAGCGAGTCGGCGTAGCTGACAACGTGCACCGGGGGCGAGCTCGCGAGCAGGTGGTGGTGCGAGTCGAGCGCCTGGACCTCCACGCGGGCGTACTTCGCGGGCAGCATCACCGAGCTCTCGAAGCCACTCACCGGGATCGTGGCCCGCGCCGCGAGCGACGCGCCGTTCGCGCCTGCGAGCACTCGCCACGCGGCGACTTCGGTGGCGCCGTTCCAGCTGGCGTGCACGATCGTCTCTTCACCTGTGTTGTTGAGCGAGGCGAACGTCGCCGGCGCGCTCAGCGGGTGTCCATTCCACGGGTAGCGGAATGCGCGGTAGAAGGTCATGTCCAACGGCAGCTCGGCATCGAACAGCAGCGAGCCGTTGGTGGCGTACTCACTGATCTCGGGAACGGCGCCGTAGCCCACGAGCGTGCTCCCGTCGGAGAGCGTTTGCGCGTTGCCCTGGCTGGCGGCAAGCAGCGGCGGATTCTTGTGCGTAAAGACGGCCGCGAGGCGCGCTTCGTGGGTCGCGAAGTTCAGCGCGATCCTGACCGCGCGCGACTGTTTGTGAATCGGCGGGTTCGACCCGTCGTCGAACAGCGTGATTTCGCCGTCCGGAAGGATGCGCGCATCGTGCTGCCACGCCGTTTCGGTGCCCGCCCCCATCTTGAACGAGCTCTTGAGGCCGCCGAGGCGCCATAGGATCTTGCCGGTTCCGCGTTCCAGCTCGTACGCGGCCCACGTGCTGCGGGCGGAGATCAGCAGGTTCCCGTCGGGCTCGCGGTCGATCGAGTTGAGGTGAAACCAATCCCACGGAGTATCCGCTTCCGGTTCCACCTCCGACTCAGACGCGGCCACGTGGTCGAGGCTGTGCCATTCCCAGCGTACGAGGCCGGTCTTGATGTCGATCTCCTGGATCGCCGTGTCGGTGATGACGCCGTTCGCGGCTCCTCCTTTCACGGCCTTCAGGTCGCAGCGGATCGGGTTGAACGCGGTGATGAAGGCCACACCGTGAGGTGCTATCTGGAAGTCGTGGAGGTCGGCGCGCAGGCCGTTGCCCCCGGCGACCCTCGCGACCGTCTGATAGTCGGCGTTCATGACGACGTCTTCGCCCTGGCCGAAGCCAAGCGAGAGCACGCGTCCCTTCCACCACGTCAGGTCGCGCTGTCCGTCGTAGGTCTGCTCGTTCAGATCCTCCGCCGCTTCGCCGCCCGACAGCTTGTCGAACCACACGAGCCGGCCCTGGGGCGTGTAGATCAGTGGTCCGTATTGACCGGGGCCGGGGCCGTTGGTCGTGAGGATGTCGCCCGCCCCCGGGTCGCGATCGGGCGCGGTCGGCGTCAGGATCGGAGCCTGCACAGCCGGCAGGGTGTAGAAGCTCTGGTAGTCCGCCGGCGCCGCCGACGGGTTCGGGAACGGCGGCACGTGCGCCGTCGGATACGGGGTGTCGACGCGAAATCCGAACTCGACTCGCTTGCCTGCACCGCCCGCGCCGATCACGGCGCTCACGGTCACACGCTCGCCGGGGTCGAACGGCTTGTCGGGCACGAAGCTGCCGCCGCCGCCCTGCGAGTAGCCGGCCAGGTGGCCGTCGTGGCGCCCTGACTGCGAGCCGACTACCGTCACCTGACCGATATCCGCGGCGTTCGCACCGAGGAAGCTGATCTGCGTATGCGGATTGGCGGTGCCGCTTTCCGGCTCGGGCGAGACCGCGACGCCGCCAGCGAGCATCGCGCTGTGTTCGAGCGTCGTTGGCAGGCAGTCCGGCGCGGCCTTCGCCGTCGCGGGCGCGCTCCCGTCCGAGAGCCCGAGATCGAGCGAGCCGCTGACGAGCGCCGCGACGACCCATGCGAGGAGCGCGACCAGCAGGACGATGTACCCGTTGCGTCTCATGTGTGCTCTAGGCCCGACTTCCCGACACAGGCGACGATCGCGGCCGGCGGCACGAAATCGAGCGATGCCCAGGCTGCTGGCGTAGGACCTCCCCCGGGCGCGGATGGAGAAGCCCTTTCGACGCCATGACAATACCGGGGAACCCCGCGGCAACCTGCAGGGATGCGCCGCTCGCTCGCATCCTTATCAAGTTTTTCGTGGCGCCCGCGCCGCGCGCATGGCGTACGCTCCAGTCGATGAGGGTATGCGTGCTGCTCGCCACGCTCGCGGTCACCGGGGGCTTTGCCTTGAGCGCGACGCCTGCGCTCGCGAGCTCGAACGCCGCCACCACGCAGAGCTACGTCCAGGACAACTACGCGCTCGTGCGGGTCGCGCGGACACACCTGGCGACCGCCGAAGCCGGACCGCTGCATGTCCTGGCGCAGGTGCGCGCGGAATGCCCGCGGGCCGGCGCCGGTTCGCCGCAGAACCCGGACTCGACGCAGATGAGCGACGAGGTGATCGCCGCGATGGTGGTGTCCGCGTACAAGCCCGACCTGTCGGCGATGCGCACGTTCATCAGCGCTGCCGGCGCTCTGAGCTGGGGCAACCACGGCCTCACGACCGCCGTGCACGGCTACGTCGCCGATCTGAAGACGATCCTCAGCCTGCCGACGCCGAATCTGTGCGGCGACGTCAAAGCGTGGGCCGCGAGCGGGTACACCACGCTGCCCGCGAGCACTGTCACGCTGGTCGCCAAGTTCATGCCCGCATGGGTGGCGCTCGGTTATCTGCCGGCGCAGCTGGGGCCCTTTGAGAGCGCGGCGGCCCGGAGCCTCGCGCGGCGCTCGGCGCCGCTGGAAGAAGCGCTCACCGAAGGCGAAGCGCGCGCCGTGGAACATTGGGGCGCGATCATGGACACGCTCGAGCTGTGGCCCTGAGCGGCACACCGCAGCGGAGCTCAGGCGACCGCGCGCAGGTGCCGGTAGGGCGTTGATCGCAGCTCGCGCACGAGCGCCTCGAGCACGCCCTCCTCGTCCTCGTCCAGACCGTCGGTGACGGCGCCGATGAGCGCGCGCTTGCGCTCGAGCAGCGTGGAGATCGTCTCGTCGATCGTGTCCGCCGCGAGCAGGTAGTACGCGTTGACTGCGTCCTGCTGGCCGATCCGGTGGCAGCGGTCCTCGGCCTGATCGTGCTTGGCGGGCGTCCAGCCGAGCTCGAGGAACGCCACGTTGGAGGAGCGCGTCAGCGTCAGCCCGTGCCCGGCGACCTCGATCGAGCAGACGATCAGCTGGTTGGCCTCGCTCGCATCCGGTGCCTGGAACGCCCGCAGCGCCGCGTCGCGGGCCGCCGGCGTGTCCTCGCCGAGAATGTGCAGCGCCGTGGGGAAGCGGTCGAGCACCCCCCGGTGAATCTCGCGATGACCCGCGAACACGACGAGCCGCTCGCCCGAGGAGCAGAAGTCGTGGATCCAGGCGAGCGCGGCATGGAGCTTGCCACGCGCCGCCAGCAGCTTCAGCGCGTTGCAGCGCACGAGCCGCTCGGCGCGCAGCGCAGCAGCGACCTTTGCGTCGAGCTCGCGCAGGTCCAGCGGCTGACTGCGAAGCCACGCGACGAGGTCGCGCTCCGCGAGCCGGTACTCGGCTTCGTTGTCGAGCTCGACCGGCACGACCGCGCGTGTCTTGGCCGGCAGTTGGGGGAGCACGTCGGCCTTCAGCCGGCGCACGAAGCAGCGCGCGCGCAGATGCCAGTGCAGACGCAGATGGGCATCGGGGCCGCGAAAGCGCGCGCCGAAGCGCGCACCCGAGCCGAAGTCCTCCAGCCGTCCGAGGATCCGAAGCTGGGAGATCAGCTCCGCCGGGCGGTTGGTGACAGGGGTCCCGCTCAGCGCGAGCACCAGGCCCTCGCGCGGGAGGACCGCCGACAGACGCTGGACCGCCTGCGTACGCTTGGCGGCGGCGTTCTTGCAGTAGTGCGACTCGTCGAGCACGAGCGCCTGCGGCTCGAGCGCGCACAGCTCCTGCAGGCGTGCCGCCACGATGTCGTAGTTGACGACCGTGATGTCTGCGGCGCCCGGCGCTTGACCGGCAGTGCCGTTCCCGGAGAGCGCCACCGCGCTGCGCTGCGGCAGCCAGCGCTCGAGCTCGCGCAGCCAGTTGAGCTTGAGGCTCGCGGGGCACACCACCACAGCCGGGTACGCACCCGCCGCCTCGACAGCTGCGAGCGCCTCGATCGTCTTGCCGAGGCCCTGCTCGTCGGCGAGGAACGCGCGCCGGCGCTCCAGCAGGTAGCTCACGCCCGCCCGCTGGAACGGCTTGAGCTCGCCGCCGAGGCCGGCGACATGCAGCGACGCGTCGGTCGCGCTCGACAGCGCCACCAAGCCGGCCGCACGCGCGTGCTGCTCACGGATCTCCTGCAGCAGCGCGAGCGCGTCCGGCTCGACCCACACCGCACCGTCTGCGAGGAAGTCATCGAGCTGGGGCACGCAGAACGGATCCGCGCGCAGCGACGCCAGCAGCGCGTGCTCGCGTACGCCACCGCGACGCGCGACCGGCGCCAGCACCCCTCGCAGCGCCGCGAACCGACGCACGCGCCCCGGATCGTGGCCCTCGGCCAGGACGAACGTCGGCTCCTCGTGCACGCTCGAGCGCTCGAGCACCGCCGCCGGTGCCGGCCGTCCGTCCTCGAGCGCCGCGATACAGCGCTTCGCCGCGGGGCTGAGCCAAGCGTCGAGCGTCGAGATCTGCCGCCAGGACTGCAGCGTCAACGGCACCGTCGCGCCACCGGGAGCGCTCGTCGCGACCTCCCGCAGCGCGCGCGGCAGGCGCCGCTCGTCACCGAGCAGCACGAACTCCGGCGAGCTGCCCGGGGCGGGCAGGGTGGGTGGGGTGGGTGGGCCCCCAACATCGACGTTGCCGCGCCAGGTGGTGGCACGCGTCAGCCACGCCGTCACCCGCGGGTCGACGGTGACGTCCTCGACGTGCTCGAGCAGCTCCGCCAGTCGCTCGGCGTCGTGCTCGATCGCCGCCAGGCCGAGCGTCCCGGCGGGACCGTCGAGCGCCCGTAGCCCTGAGCGCGCGGCGAGCACGCGCGCCAGACGAGCGCGCTCGGGCGCGATCAGGATCCAGTGCTCGCCGCGGCGGTCGCGGCGGAACTCGACGTCATAGGCCTGACGCGCGCCGCGCGCGTCAGGATCGCCGCCGCCGTCCGCGGGTCTCTGCGTATGGCGCTCGCGGCGTGCACCAAGCGCGCGCCGCACCTCCTCGCTGAGCCTCAAGGAGCCACTTCCCCCGCCACCCTCTCCCAGCAGCGCCGCCGAACGGTCGTCCAGCGGCACCACGGCGCGTCCGATCGCTGGCAGCTCGCGCGCCTGCGGGTGCTCGAGCAGGCTCTGCACGGAGTCGGCGGAGCCGTCGGTCGCGAAGCTCAGCCACCAGTCCTCGTCCGGTCGCGCGAGCTCGACCACGCACTCGTCGCGGCGACGCCGCGAGCGCCGGCGTCTGATCGTGCGCTCCAGCTCATCGCTCACCTCCGGCGCATGCTCGAGGGTCGCGAACAGCTGCGCGAGCGCCTCAGCCTGGTCGGGGCCGAGCGGGACGCACCACGCGCGCTGCGCCGGGTCCCAGCGCCGTCCGGGGATCGCGCGCAGGAGCTGGCGCAGCCCCTCGTCGTAGGGGAAGCGCAGCACGGCCTCGTCGCGGGCGATGGTTGCGGAGAAGGACGCCGAGGACATCGAGCACGGCACGATAGGCGGCGCGGGGGATGCTCGCCGTGGTGCTCTAGCGCGCCAGAGCCCGTCGGCTCAGAGCCAGCTCGCCCGGTCCGCGCGCTCGGCCTGCGCCGCGCCGTCCGCGCGGGCGGCCATCCGACAGGCCGTCACGACAAGCGCCGCGACGGCCAGCCAGACGAGAGGGAGGAGGATGATGAGCATCGAGGTCAGCTTGCTCGCTGTTGCTGAAGCGCAGCTAGGCCGTTGCTCAGCGCCAGCTTAATTCCTACACAGCTCCTACACACGGGTACACCAGTCCTTAGCTTCGGCGCGGATCATCACCTACATTGGCCCTGCACACTCCACCGGGAGGCTTCAAAATGCACAACTCGAAGATGCTCAGCGCGGCAATCGTCACGGGCGCGCTCGCAGCGGGCGGCGCGGCGGTCGGGATCGCCGGCGCGTCGGCGGCGCCGACGAGCTCCACCCCCACGACCTCGACGCCGAGCACGACGAGCCCGGCGCCCTCAAAATCGGCACCGACGCCGCAGAAATCTGGCGCGCCCCCGAAGGGCAACTGCCCGAACATGGGCCAGGGTAAGGGCCCCGGCGCGAGCGGAGGCTCCTACAGCGGCCCCGAACCAGGGTCGGCCCCTGTCCCCAGCTGAGACCGGCGGTGACCGGCGGCATGCGAGCCGGGGTCGACTGGCGCTGGTCGCGGCCGCCTCGTGCGTGGCGCTTGCCGGCTGCGGCGGCTCCGCCGCCAACAGCCGCCACAGCGGGGTCCTGGTGTCGATCGGCGCCGGCCTGCACGGCCCCGCCGGCTTGCACGCCAGCGTCTACGCCAAGGGCCCGCCGACGACGGCGGCGTTCGCTTTCGACGCTCAGGGCCGCCTGTGGCTGACGGCTGCGGGCCTGGAAGCGCACACGCACGACGGGGTCTACGTGATCGCCAAGCAGGGCGCGAGGCCGGTCGAGGTCGTCTCGGGCCTGGACGACCCGCTCGGCCTGGCGTGGTACGGCGGTCGCCTCTACGTCGCCTCGGTTGGGCGAGTGGATGCATACGGCGGCTTTGACGGACGGCACTTCACGCAGCACAGCAGGATCCTCGACGGTCCGGCCGCGGGCGCCGAGAACAACCTGCTCGTGATGGGCCCCGACGGACGCTTCTTGATGGGCATCACCGCGACCTGCGACCACTGTACGCCGAGCTCGCGGTACGCGGGCGCGATCGTGTCGTTCCGGCCAGACGGCAGCGGACTGCGACTCTATGCGTCGCGCATCCGGGCGCCGTTCGGACTCGCCTACATACCCGGCACGAGCGATCTGTTCGTCTCGATGAACCAGCAGGACGACCTCGGCAAGCGCACGCCGGGCGACTGGCTCACGCTCGTTCGCGAAGGCGAGGACTGGCGCTTTCCGGGTTGCTACGGACAGGGTGACTCGAGCTGTGCCGGCGTGCCGAATCCGACGGCCGTGCTCGACGCGCACGCCGCGGTCGGCGGCGTGGCGATCGTGACAGGCCAGCTCGGCGCGCGCGTGGGCACCGCGGCGATCGTGCCCGAGTGGCAGCTCGGCAAGGTCCAGCAGGTCGCGTTGCGCAGGACCGCCTCGGGCTACGACGGCTCGGTGACGCCGCTGCTGACAGGCATCAAGAACCCGCTGGCGGTGACGCTCGCGCCCGCGGGATCGCTGCTCGTCGGTGACTGGGCGACCGGCACGATCTACCGGCTCACGGCGCAATCTGGCTAGCCCAGGTGCGGTTGAAAGGATAGATCGATGAGATCGATCGAGATCCTGGTGCTGGAGCACGAGCGCGAGGTGCCGGCGGCGCTGTTCGGCGACTGGGCGCGGGCGCGAGGCCACACACTGCGAACGGTGTCGGTGGCGGAGCTGACACGCTTCCCCGACCCCCACACGCTCGACGTCGTGGTGAGCCTCGGCTCGGATCGTTCGGTACCGGCCTCGCACGAGCCGTGGATCGCACCCGAGATCGAGTTCCTGCGAAGCGCCCACGAATGCCATGTGCCGGTGCTCGGCATCTGCTTCGGCGCCCAGGCGCTGGCGAGCGCGCTCGGCGGCGAGGTCTCACACGCGGCTCAGCTGGCGCTCGATTGGACGACGCTCGACACGCACGACGGCGCGCTGATCTCAACTGGCCCGTGGCTTCGCTGGCATGAAGACATTCTCACCGTGCCGCCCGGCGCGCGCGAGCTGGCGAGTGTCGGCAGCGTCCCGCTTGCATTTGTGCACGGCAGCAGCGTTGGCGTTCAATTTCACCCGGAGGTCGACGCCGAGCTCGCCCACGCGTGGATCGAGGACTCCCGGCGCATGCTGAGCGACCGCGCGGTCGACCTGGCGGCGCTGCGCCGCCAGGTGGCGCACGCCGCACCTGGCGCGCCCGCGCGGGCCCACGAGCTGTTCGATCGCATCGCGCGTCTGTGGCGCGAGCGGCCCTATTCGTAGGTGAAGGTGTCCCCAGGGGGGCTGCTCGCGCTCTTGAGCTTGCCGACCGCAGCGATCACCGTAACCGTGCCGGCGCCGGGCGGCGTCGTGGCCGTGCAGCTCGTGCTCGACGCACATTCGACCTGGCTTGCCTTCTTGCGGGCGAACCTGAAGCCGGTTGCGGCCACCCCCGGCGCGAACCCCGTGCCGGTGATCGTCACGGTCGTGCCGCCGCCGGCTGGGCCGCCACCGGGCGTGATGCCCGTGACCGACGGCGTGTAGCCGAACTTGTCGTGCTTGGAGATCGCGCTGGTGCCGCCGAGCGTCGTGACGGTCACATCCACCGTCCCGAATCCAGCGGGCGCGACAGCGGTGATCTGGGTCGCGGATTCGACGGACACGCTGGTTGCGGCGTTTGCGCCGAAGCTGACCGACGTCGCCCCGGTGAGATTGCTGCCCGTGATCACCACTGACGTTCCGCCCGCGCCGGCGCCGCCCTTGACCGACAGCTTCGCGATGGCGGGTGCCCCCGCGTAGGTGAATCGGTCGGACGTCCCGGTCTGGCTCGTGCCAGCGGCGGTGGAGACGGTCACGTCGACGGTTCCGGCGGCGCCTGCCGGGACGACCGCCGAGATGGTTTCGGACGATTCGACCGTGAAGCTGGTGGCAGCGCCCGAGCCGAAGTGGACAGCGGTGGCTCCTTCGAACGAGGAACCCGTGATCGTCACTTTCGTGCCCCCCGCGGCCGGCCCGCTGGCTGGACTCACGCCGGTGACCGCCGGGACCGGTTCTGTGAAGGCGAGGTCGTGCATGCCGCCCGCCGCGATGCCGTGGACCTCGCCGAGACCCGCGACCGCGACCGGCACGTCGCTCGGTTCGCCGGAGCTGCCGTCGCCGAGCTCGCCATGCCTGTTTTCACCCCATGTATCGACGGTGCCGCCGCTCAGCAGCGCCATGCTGTGGTTGCCCCCGGCGGCGATCTGTGCGGCTTCCGCGAGACCGCTGACCGGCATAGGTCCTTCGCTGCTGGATTCGATGGAGCCGTCCCCCAGCTGCCCCTCGCCGTCTGCACCCCACGCGACGACCGTGCCACCGGCCAAGAGCGCCAGGCCGTGGCGGCCACCGGCGGCGATCGCACTCGCGTCGTCGATGCCTTCCACCGCAACCGGCGCTTCGCTGAAACGTTCTTCCTCCGGCCCGTTCGCTTTGACGCCGCTGTTGGCCAGCTCTCCGAACTGGTCGGCGCCCCAGGCCATCACCTGGCCGTCGCTGAGCAGCGCCAGGCTGAACTGTTCGCCCGCGGCGATCGCGATGACGCCGGTCAGCCCTTTCACAGGCACGGGCACGTCACTGTTTTTAGTGACGCCGTCTCCGAGCTGGCCGTATTCGTTTTCTCCCCACGCCATCACGGTGCCGTCGCTCAGCAGCGCCAGGCCGTGTTCGCCACCGGCCGCGATCGCGGCGACGCCGGTCAGCCCTTTGACCGCGACTGGTGCTTCGCTTTCGGTCGTGCTGCCGTCGCCCAGCTGTCCCGATTCGTTCCCGCCCCAGGCCATGACCGAGCCGTTGCCGAGCAGCGCCATGCTCTGGTCGGCGCCTGCCGCGATTGCCGTGGCTTCGGTCAATCCGACGACCTGCTCGGGCACGTCGCTACTGACTTCTTCTTCGTCGCCGAGTTGCCCGGACGTGTCGGCGCCCCATGCGACGACGCTGCCGTTGCTGAGCAGCGCGAGGCTGTGATTCTTGCCGGCGGCAATCGCAGAGACGAAGTTCAAGCCGCTCGTCAGCACGGGCGTGTCGCTCTGGGCGGAGTTGCCATCGCCCAGTTGCCCGAACGTGTCGGCGCCCCATGCCACAACGCGATAGTGGTGTGTGGCGACCGTCAACCTCGCCGCTTCGCTGACGGCTTTGCCGGCTGTGTTCGTAAACGCCGCCCGGTACTCGTTCCCGTTTTGCGCGGACTGCACGTCTTCGACGGTGAGCTGATCGGCGGTGGCGCCGGCGAGCGCGCCCCAGCTGGTGCCGCCGTTGCTCGACACTTCCCACTGCACGCCAGGCGTGGGGAAGCCCGACGCCGCGGCTTCGAAGTGCGCGCTCTGGCCGACTTCGACGGTCGTGGCGACTGGCTGTCTGGTCACCACCGGGAACGTCCGAACAGTCAAGGTGGCCGCGGTGCTCGTCGCGCTGCCGGCAACGTTCGTGAACACGGCGCGATACTCGTCACCGCTTTCCGACCCGCTGACGCTGGCGATCGTGAGCTTGTTCGCGATCGCTCCCCCGACCGGGGCCCAGCTGCCACCGCCGTTGGTCGAGAGTTCCCACTGCACGGTCGGCATGGGGAAGCCCGTCGCCGTCGCTTCGAAGCTCGCGGAATGACCTTCTTCAGTGACCACGCCGGCCGGCTGCTGTGTCAGCTTCGGAATGTTGTGGACGGTCAGCTTCGCCGCTTCGCTCGTGACGTGACCCGCCACGTTGCTCAGCAGGGCGCGGTACTCGTCACCGTCTTCGGAGGTTTTGGCGCTCGCGATCATGATTTCGTCGGTGGTCGCTTTTTTGAGGAGAGCCCACGTGCTGCCGCCGTCGGTCGACAGTTCCCACTGCACGCTCGGCGCAGGAAAGCCGGCCGCCTTGACTTCGAACACGACACTGTGGCCTTCTTCGACGGTTACGCTCGCCGGCTGCTGCGTCACCGCCGGCGCACGCTGCACGGTGAGCACTGCCACCTTGCTCGTCGCCGTGCCGACGGTGTTGGTGAAGACAGCGCGATACTCGTGCCCGCTTTCGGAGGTGCTCACATCCGCGATCGTGAGCACGTCGGATGTGGCACCCGGGACCTGGCTCCAATGCGCGCCGTCGGTCGAGAGTTCCCATTGCACGCTCGGGGAAGGGACGCCGGAGCCGGCGGTTTCGAAGACGGCGGTGGCGCCTTCTTCAACGGTCACGCTGGTCGGCTGACGGGTTACTTTGGGAACTTTCGTCGAGCCCGCATCGGGGGTGGCCGCGCCGGCGAGGTGTGCTCCGGCCGGAGGGGTTGACAAGCCCGCCACGAGCAGCACGCTCGCGAGGCTCGACGCCGCGAGCAGGCGCGTGGCGACCCGCGAACGCCAAGTCCGCCCGCTGGCGATGAAGGCGTTGCGCTGTAGCACCCGCTCGGTCATCCTTGCCATCTCCGCCTCTCCCGTATCACCCGTTGAAAGCGCTCTCCCTACGAGCGCTCGGCTGTCCCTCGACTTGCCAACCGGCCGACGCAGACTACCAGTCGAACGGCGGCCGGCAAACGGCTGCTAGCCGATTTGTCATGCGGGGTCGAGTGCGCGCTCACGCTGGTACCGGCGCCATGTCCTGCGCGCGATGGCGAGCGCGGCGATGACGAGCGCGACCGGCACGAGCGCCGCGGCAGCGATCAGGATTGCGATCAGGGCGACCGTCAGCACCCGGAGCGCGTCGTGAAGTCCCCGGTGCAGGGTGAGCCCTTCGCTCGCCGCGGCCTTGCCGGCGGCGTTGCCAAGCACCGTCACTTCGATTTCGGCCGTGCTCGCGCGCTGGGACACCGACTGCACAGCGGCTTGATCCTGGGTGATCGCGTTGCGCGCCTGCGTCAGACGTTCGCGCAGGCTGTCGATCTGGCCTTCGGTCGTCGCGGCGGCGAGCGCCCTGAGCAGCGCCCGCCGTTCGGCGCGCGCATCCGCCAGTCGCTGATGCGCCGCTTCGTAGGCGTTGGTGATGTCCTGCAGCGACTGACTCTCAGAGCTCACCGGCGCGAGCCGTGCGATCGCCGCCAGCACCGCTGCGAGCCGCGCGCTCGGCACCTTCAAGGTCAGGTTCGCTTCGCTCGGGCCGTGCTGCTGCACCTGCACGTGGGACTGCTGCACGTAGCCTTCGTCGCCCGCCGCCACGCGCGCGACGCCGTCGGAGACGTTCTGCACGTTGCCCGGGCTCGCGCTGAGGCCGACGGACGCCGCCAGTTGCTGCACACGCCCCGTTGCGCCCGCGGGAGCGCTTACCGCGGGCGCCAGACCCTGGGCGTTTGCTTTGACTTCAGTCGGGGTCGCCGCGGAGCTGGTCTGCCCCGCCGCGCCGGCGCTCGCGTGCGCCTGCGGCGCCGCGTTCACGCGCTCGGCGCCGCTCGGCGCTTGGGAAGCGAGCTGCGGCACAGGGTGCTGCGGCCGCTGCTCGCCCAGCCCAACGACGAGCGCGACCAGGGCGCCGGCGACGACAACGCTCGCCATCGCCGCGAGCGCACGCGGGCGCACGAGCGCTCGCGCTCGATCGAGGCGCCGGTGACGGCTGGGTCGGGCATCCCGCTCGGCGAGGCGCTCTGCGAGGCGCTGCTCAAAGGCGGGCGTCATCGGCGGCGCGAGCGCACGCACGTCCTCACGCAGCTCACGCCAGGACTCGGCGGCGGGTCCTTCGGACTCGCCGTTCAACGCGGCCTCCAGCTCGAGCACCCACGTGCTCTGGGGGTCTGCGGAGTCCCCGCCCGGGAAGCTGATGACCCTCATGCGACCTCCTGTCTGTCGAGATCGGCGCAGCGCTCGCGCAGGCGCGTGAGCGCGCGATGCAGACGCGTGCCGGCGTTGGACTCGCTGATACCCAGCGCGCGCGCCAGCTCGCCGTTGGTGAGCTGCCCGTGGAACTTCAACAGCACCAGCTCACGCTCGCGAATCGGCAGCGCCGCGAGCGCGTCGCGAACGGTGGCCAGCCGGGCGAGGCGCTCGAGCTCCTCACCGGCGCTGGACTCGCCGGCCAGGCCCTCGTCGAGCTCGAGCAGCGGCCTGCGTCGACGACTGCGCAGCTCGTCGAGCGCGGCGTTGCGCGCGATCGAGAACAACCACGCGCGGGGCGTCCCACGGCTGAGGTCCAGCCGCGCGCGCGAGCGGTACAGGCGCTCGAATGCAAGCGCCGTCACATCCTCCGCAGCCGAGCGCTCGCCCAGCAGCGAGATCGCATACGCGTGGACGTCGGCGGCGCACTCGCGGAAGAGAACCTCGCACGAGCGCGCGTCCAGTGGGCCACGGAGGCGAGGCGAATCCGGCGGCTGGGGGAGCTCATCGGAGGCGGGCACGAATCTGTGCATCACCTTAACTACGCCCGCTCCCGCGATCCATCACAGATTCGAGAAGGCGAGCGCGCAGCGCTGCCTCGCGGTGGAGCGCTGCACGCCGACCCGCGGTCACCGGCGAGAGAGCCGCGAAGCTCCCCCGCCGGATGCCTGTTCCCCGGTCGTGGCTCGCCTAGGGCTTAGCGGTCAGCCACGGCGTGTAGGCGACCGTGCCGACGGCGGTGTTGCAGTTGCCGCCACCGTTCGGGCCGCGCGCGCATCCCCACCAGTTGTTCTGCGCATTCACGACCGTGCCCGCTTCGCCGTTGGCGCCGGTTCCGTCGTGCTCGAACAGGTTGCCGGACGCGGTGACCGTCGCCTGGCCGCCTACGGGCTGTCCGGGTGTGGGGCTCGTCTGCGTCACCAGCATGCCTGTCGTGGCGCGTTCGAGCCGGTTCCCCGTCAGCGTGGCCGTCAGGTCCCCGAATGCAAAGCCGAGCTGGTCGGTTGTCAGATAGGCGGCGTAGGTGCCGTTGGGGTCGGTGGTGGTTGCACCCGTACCGCTGACGTGGTTGTCGGCGAACGTCGGCCCCTGGCCGGAGACGCTCCCGCCGAACGCCGCGAGGCCGATGTAGCAGCCCTTCACCTTGTTCGATTCGACCGTTGCCGAGACGTACGGGGCGAAGACGAAGATCCCGTAGCCGTTGGAGGTGCAGCCCTTGACGGTGTTGCCCTGGATCAGGTCAGCCACGCCGCCGAAGCCGCCGTTGTTGTCGGTGTGGATGCCACTGGCGGAATTGGTGATCTTGTTATCGAGGAACTTCGTTCCCGTCGACCAGTTCGCCGAGATGGCGTCGCTCGCGTTGCTGACGGTGTTGTCGGACATTTCGCCCGAGCCACCGTAGTTGAACATCGCGATCGATTCTTCACTGCCCTGCACGTTCTCGACGGTGTCGTGGTTGAAGTTGAATGTCCCTTCCGAGCCCGCGTAGATCCCGCGCAGGTAGACGCCGATGACGTCCACGTCCGAGACCGTGAGGTTGTTGAAGGTCCCGGCTTCGAAGTTGACGATGATCCCGTTACGCGCGTCGATGTCTTCACCACCGACCGTCACGCCCGAGAGATTGGGGTTGTCGCCCTTGAGTCGGAGGTTCGTGATCGTGACGTCGTTCGCTTCGACGAGGATGATGTTGCTGGCGGTGCCGCCACACAGCGACCCCGACGAGCAGACAGGATTCGAGACGGACGGGTAGATGACGGTGCCCTTGCCCGCGCCTTCCAACGTCACCGACTTGTTCACCACGATGTTTTCGTCGTAGCTGCCGTGGCCGATCGTGATCGTGGCGCCAGGCGAAGCCGCGGTGATCGCCGACTGGATGCTCGTGTACGCGCAGCCGGTCCGGCAGACGGTCTGTCCGGAGGCCAACGCCGATCCCGGAACCATCAGACAAGCAGCTATTGCTGCGCAGGCCGTCGCGGCCTGGATCAGACGTCTCATACTCCATCCCCTCGCTCTTGTCCCCGCCTCCATACGCGGACTTGTGCGCCATGTTACAGGGCGGGGGGCCTCACTGCAGTTTTGACTTCCCTTTGACCTGATTGCCCGTGTCGGTGACTGAGCCGCTGTTGCCGGTGACGGTCAGGCTGCCGGTCACTTTGTTGGCGGTGACGGTTGTCCCGCCGGAGTTGCCGGTGACCTTGACCGCTGCGCCCAGCGTGTTGCCTATGACCGAGACGCCCGCTTCGTTTCCTGCGACGAGTACTTTCCCGGAGATCGTATTCGGCGCGCAGCCGCTGCTTTCTCCGATCACGACCGAGCCAGTCGAACCCTTCACACTCTCGTGACCGTGGACGGTGGCTCCGCACATGCGCAGCAACGCCGCTCCCGAGGAGGTGAGCGAGCCGGTGATCGAGGCTCCCTCGACGTCCAGCGCACCGCCGGGCTTGACCTTCACGGAGCCGCTGACTTTGGCCGTCGAGGTGAGCTCGACGGCTTCGCCCGAGCGGACGGTGAGGTTGCCGTTGACCGGGCCCGAGACCACCACGTAGTAGCCGACCAGCGTCGAGCACGACTTCGTGGTTTCAAACCCGACGTTGGACACCGCGGTCGTGCTGACCGTCTTTGTCCCGGCTGTGGAGGTGTTGATCGGGACCGCCCCGCTCGCGGGAGTCGCCAGACCCGAGTAGGCGTCCGAGGCCGAGTAGGTGGCGCTCGCCGAGCTGCCGATCGCGACCATTTCGGGACAGCTGATTTCGAGCGTCGGAGGCGTCGCGTCGACCTGCACCGTCTCACAGCCCGGTGAAGAGACGTTGCCTACGTAGTCTTCGACGGTCCCGCACGCCGTGTGCGTCCCGCTCGTGTCGAACGTCTGCGGCGATGCGCTCGACACGAAGCTGAACGGGTTCACGCCGCTCCCCAGACTTCCGTCTGAGAGGTTCGGGTCGCCGTTCGAGCTGAACGACACTTCGACGCTGTTCTTGTACCAGCCTCCGCCGCCCGCGTAGTCCGGTGCGCGTGAGGCGCCGGCGGTCGGAGCGTACGGTGCGGTCTCGTCGACCTTGACTTCGCTCGAGGGACCGGAGAATTCGCTTTCAGGGCTTTCGTTGCCCGCCGAGACCCGGAACGTCCACGTGCCTTCCGCCTCGGGTACACCGTTCGTGAAGGCGTATTCGGGGCTCGTGAGACCGCTCGCGACCGTTTCCCAGCCGCCAGCCGCGTTCTTCTGCTGCAGCGTGTAGGTGGTGGCAGTCGCCGCCTGGGCGGGTTCCCACGCCAGCGTGAACACACCGGTCGCGTTCGGCGTGGCGCCGCTCGAGAGGCGCGGTGCGCTCGGTGGGGCCGGCGTCACGTTGCGCGACAGGGTGTAGTCCGGCGGCAGGTACTTCGGCTGCGGTTTTTCGATGAGTCCGCCGTCGCTGCCCGGTTTCTGGATCGTCGGCACCCGCAGTTCGAGATTCCTGACCTTGATCGAAGCGGCGCTCGAGGTCGCGCTCGAGGAGTTGCGCGCATAGCCGGAGTCCGAGATCAACAGCTGCAGCTTCAGGACGTGCCCCGCCGCCACGTTCCACAGCTGCGGGTGCAACTGGAAGACCTGCTTGGTGAAGCCGCCTTCGGGGTTGATCGGCCGGTAGATGGCGCGCCCGACCAGCTGCTGTTCGCCGTTTTCTGCGACGTCCATCAGTCGCGCGATGACCTGATCGTTTGTGATCGGCGTAGAGAATTCACCGATCACCGTCGAGGAGCCGGCGATCGTGAAGCCTTCGGAAGGCGCCGGGCCCAGCTTGTACGTCGCTGCCGAGGCGTTTTCACCGGCGGCTTCCGTCGTGCAGACCGTCCCCGAAGTGAATGCGGTTTTCGGTGCGATGCCGGGCGCTTCGATCGTCTGTTCGGCGGCGCCCTGGAGGTTGATTTCGCCGGGTGCAAGGCTCGCCCAGTTGGCCGCCTTGTATTCGGTCCCAGATGTTGCAGACGTGGCGGGGCAGTGGCTGGAGATGGCGACCACGCCGCCGCGTGCGCCTTCGGGTTCACTTCCCTGTCCCTTGACGAAATATTCGAACCACGCGTTCTGCGCGGCGGCCAGCTTGGCGAGATCGGCCGTCGAGGGCGTGCTCGCGGATCGCGGGTTGTGGCCGAGGTCCATATCGAACAGCTTCATCGCCGCGTTCGGGTACATCGAGCGGACCTTGTTGTAGTAGTCGACCGTCTGGTCGACGGGGAACAGGTCGTCGTTCCAGCCATTCTCCATCAGCGCGGGCGCCGGCGGTTCAGACAGGCTCGTGTAATAGGCGCCGTGGTTGGGAAGATGTTCTTCCTCTTGGACGGCGAGCGGCTGACCGTTGTACGGGCCGCCGGTGTTGGCGAAGTTGTACCATTCGGTGTTGTTCGCTTCGGGGTCATCGATCGACGTCGGCGCGTAATAGCCGAGGATCGCACCGGCCTGGTAGAGCTCTTCGTTCCAGAACTTCTTCTGGATCCCGAATTCGTGGTTGTCGAGCATGCCGCTGTAGGGCGCTTCGGCGACGTAGTCCAGGTTGCTGCCGTTCGGCTGCAGCGACTGGGACAGGTCCGACCACGGGTATTCCGGGGCGATCGCCGCAGTTTTCATGGGGGTTCCGTTTTTTGTCGTCCATGGAACCAGTTCGCCGTTGGTCAGCTGCACACGACCGTCGAGCGAGCCGAGCTGCATCGACATCCCGCCGCCGTTGCTGCCGCCGGTGGCGCCGATCTGCTGCGGGTTGATCACGCCCTCTTCGGCGAGCAGTCCGAGCAGGTATTGGACGTCGTGCGGTTCGTAGGCCCTGCCCATCGTGTGGATGTATCCGACTTCACAGGGCGGCGCCTTGAGCGTGTTCGCCGGTTTGGAGGGACTACCGCACGAAGAGCCCCAGCCGCGGTTGCTCTCGCTGAAGACCGCGTAACCGAGTTTCAGCCATCTTTGGGCAGCCGCGCTGGACGGCAGCACCTTGGTGCTGCCCCACGGGGGGTAGATGCCGACGACCGGATAGTTGGTGTCCGAGCCGGTCGCGGGGGGGAACGCGACGGCGACGTCGATCGGCGTGACGCCGTCCCAGGTTTTGACCGTCGTGCCGGCCGTGCTGCCGCACCAGCGCTGACCTTCCTCGCCGGCCGCGGCCTGGGTTGTGCATGTGACGGTCCCGCCGAACACAGATGTGATCGCGGCGCTGGCGCTCGCTGGCACCAGCAGGCCAAGGATCAGGCCCGAAAGGATCAACAGCCGGCGCACGGCGACACGATCGGCCACGGCGGTCCCTCTGAACATTCCCAGCTCCCCTCACCCGGCTGACGAGCAGCCGGATAGACACACGATCTCGCGACCGTGTCAGCAACCGGATCTTCCTGTCAATCCTCGCGTCCAGCTATTTACCGCACTTTGCGGGCATTCACGCCGCGCAAAGTGCTTGTGCGAGAATGCACGAGTACTTAACTCCCGAAAGTGTCGCGCCCTAGTGGCGCCGGTAGGTCAGGATCAGGGGCCATTGCCGCCGTACCGGCTGCTTCAGCGAGGGCGCTGTCGCGGTTATCTTCAGGGTGCAGACGAGACGCCGGTGCGAGTGAAGCAGCGCGAGGCCGGCGCGGGAGAGCCGTATCTTGAATCCCGAGGTGTGACCCCCCGCGACGCTCAGCGTTGCCCCGCTGATCACCTCTGAGGTTGTCTTCGGGCCTGAGCCTTTTTTGAGCAGCGCCGTGACGACGGCCCTGGCTTTGCAGCGAGACAGCGACTTTGAGCATCTCATCTTCCAGCCGCCGATCGCCCCGAGCGGCGGTTCCAATTCCCGCGGCTTGGCTTCTTCTTCGGCGGGAGTGGGCTTGGTGGGCGAGCCGATCGGCTCGTTATGACCCGGAGAGTAGGGCGGTGAGATCAGTTCGATCGGCGAGGTCGGCTCGATCGGCTTCCCGTCGGGAAATTCCAACGAAAGTTGCGAGAGCGATTTGGTGTCGAGTGTGATGTCCGAGTGAACTTCGACCGTCGAGTTCTTGCCCTGGACGAGCGGCGGGTTCGAGAACGTGTAGGAGTACGGGAACTGCTTCGTGAAGGGCTGTTCCTCTACCCGTTCGGTCAGCGAGGGATTGTAGGCGGCGAGGTATTCCGCGAACTGGGGGGCGGATTCGGGAGGCGGAAAGGCCTGCTTGCCGTCGACGTGAATGGCGTTGGCGGTGCAGAAGCTCGTTTCGGGGGCTTCGATGCTGGACATGAACGAGGGCGCGAGGAACGGCGCTTGGGCCTTGAGCGTGAGCGTGAGGAAGCCCGCGACGTCGGCGGCCTGATAGCCGACCGGTTCGCTGAAACCGGGCCGCGGGGAGAGCGTCGCGGTGCATTCTTCGGCGTCCGGCGCGACGGGGTCGCCGTCCTGGTCCTGGTGGACTTTGCCCGTCAGCGATTCGAGCTTCCAATTGGCCTGCGGCTTCTGCCCGTTCCCCAACAGGGAGTCAACTACCGCGTTCAGATCGAGCTCCGCGGACTCGGTCCAGTTGATTTCGATGTTGTAGTTACCGAACAGCTGCTGCGCCGACCCGGTCGGGCGGAACGAGACCATCTGGCCCTTGTAGGTGATCTTCATCTCGGCCGCCGCGCCGGCCTGGGCCGGGAGCGCCAGCAGCGCGAACAGCAGCGAGCCCCCGATCAGGCCCACGGCTCGCCGCGCAGCTCGCTGGGACCGTTTTCCAACCCGATCAGCCACATGTGCCTCTTTCGTCGTACCTGCCGGACCGCGCTGAGGCTACAGGATCGTTGAGAGCCGACGCGGGGACTCGAACCCCGGCCCCCTTCATTACGAGTTTGAGCGCATGGCGTGGTATCAGCGTCTCTGAGCTGATTGTTGAGGCAGCCTCGAAGAATTGCTCAGCCTTGCGCAGCCGCCCACGAGTGACGGCGTCGTCGCACCGCCGCGTACGGGGGGTCACGTTTGCGACCTCGAGCCGACGAGCCGTCGGAGCTCACGCCGTGAACCGAAGAGCTCGACCCCCTCGCGCAGGACGTCTTCCAGGACGGTCTCGATTCGGCTACCAGAAATGCGTTCTAGCCCACTACTCTGCCTTCACACCCCCCGGGACGACCGGCGCGCGCCCCGGGGAGCGCGTCTTGAACCAGATGACAATGTTGTCAATGACGAAGTCATCGTAGTTCCCGAACTCATCAGCCGTGGAGGCGATATACAGGACGTTGTCCTCGCCGAGCACGCCCGCCTCGACCAATTGCGACTGGGTGTTCCACAGAGAGATCTTTGGATCGATGTAAGGCCAGAGGGGTCCAACGCTGATCCCGCCCGGAACGGGCACATCGTTGACTTGGATGACGTTGTCGTAGCCAGACACGCCAACCGCATTGAATTGCAGGACGCCTGACTCGGAAGTGTCGATCGAGGGGCACTTGAATGGGAATTGCTTGGAGACGCCGACGAACGGCGCGTTGGTTTCGGCCGGAAACTCGTCCCAGTCGCTCTTGCTCCCGATGGCTCCGCTGGGATCGTCGCCGAACCTCTGCCGTACGGGCTGTATGACCGTGAAGTCAATCGCCATGCGATGCTCCTAACCGTCGTGTTTACCGGATCGCTCACGGGATCTGTGCCGCAAGTCGAACCTACAGCGGCACGAGCTGTCAGTGTGTGCGTGTTCGCACAGCGACCGTGAGCGGGATCAGGGGATAACTCGAGTAGCGGAGACGAACAACTGGCGTCACCCGCCGCGAGCCCTCGGATCTGCTAACACGCTCGCATCCCGCAGCCGAGCGAGCGTGCACGGGACCTAGCCCAGCGCTGCCGCTCAGGACGACAACCGACACTCCGTCGAGCGGGCCGGCCAGCTAGCGCGTTGCCCGAGAAGCGGCATGGACGCCATCGGAAAGGTAGACCTCGAACATCTCGAAGCCGACGCGGGGACTCGAACCCCCGGACCCCTTCATTACGAGTCTCAGGAGGTCGCGGTAGCGTGCCAGCCAGCTGGGTGCGACGTGGGGGATGCCGCTGTTAGCCGCCCGGGAAGGCGAGCCGCAGGATCTGCAGATAGACCGATCGGTACTGGCGCCCGAGGCGCCCACTGTTGTACGGCAGATCGTGGCGCTCGCACACGGCGCGGATTTGCGGTGCGATCTCCGCATAGCGGTTGCTCGGCAGGTCGGGGAACAGGTGATGCTCGATCTGAAACGACAGGTTGCCGGTCAACAGGTGAAACAGCCGACTGCCCTCGAGGTTGCACGAGCCGAGCAGCTGTCGCCGGTACCAGCCACCGCGCGTCTCGCCGCGGTACTGCTCCTCGGTGAACGTCTCGGCGCCCTCCGGGATGTGTCCGCAGAAGACGACCGTATGTACCCACACGTTGCGAACGAGGTTCGCGACGACGTTGCCGGCGAGCGCCCGGCGCGCGCCGCGGCGACCGGCCAGCGCGGGAAACAGCGCGTAGTCCTTGAGGAGCTGTCCGCGCGCCTTGCGCAGCAGGGCGACGATCTCTCGGCGCGCCCTGGCCCGGGACTTCTCGCCCCGGCGCACCGCGTCGAGCTCGATGTCGTAAACGGCGATCGCCCACTCGAAGACCACCGCCATGAGGAAGAAGTAGATCGGCTGTGCGAGGTAGATCGGATGCCAGGGCTGCTCGGGCTCCACCCGCATTGCCGAGTAGCCCAGGTCGCGGTCGCGACCGAGGACGTTCGTGTACACGTGGTGCTTGAAATTGTGTGCGTGCTTCCACGACGCAGCCGTCGATGCGGCGTCCCACTCCCAGGCGTTCGAGTTGATCGTCGGGTCCCGCATCCAGTCCCACTGTCCGTGCAGCACGTTGTGGCCGATCTCCATGTTCTCGAGAATCTTCGACAGCGACAGCAGGGCGGTGCCAGCGATAGCCGCGGGCGCGAACCGTGCCCCGAGGAGAAACGCCCGCGCCGCTAGCTCAAGCTGGCGCTGAGCCAGGATGACGCGGGTGATATATGCGCGGTCGCGGTCGCCCAGATCGACGCGCACGGCGTCGCGAATGCCGTCGAGTTCGCGAGCGAGCGTCTCGAGCGAATCGGACACGGAACCGGGGAGCACCACCACCGGCGTCGCGGTGGCGAGCGGCATTGGAGAATCGTACGCGCGATCCGCCCTCCGCGCTGCATCGGAGGGCGCCGTACACCACCGTGGCGCGCCCAGGGCGCTCACATGGGTCAGGCGGCGGCGCGAAGCTCTTGCTCGCGCGCCTCGGCGACGGCCTTCTCCCGATCCGGATCGCCGCCGCCCCGGCCGGGCAGTGACGGCAGCGCCAGCTTGCCGATCTTACGCACGACGCTGCCGAACTGCTTGTGCAACGGGCCGGTGTTGTAGGGGATGCGGTAGCGCTCGGTGATCTCGCTGACCTCGGTCGATATCTCGGCGTAGCGATGGGCGGGAAGGTCGGGAAACAGGTGGTGCTCGATCTGGAAGCTGAGGTTGCCCGCGAGGATGTGAAACAGCTTGCCGCCCGTCAGGTTGGCCGAGCCGAGCAGCTGACGGTAATACCACTCCCCGCGGGTCTCGTTCTCGGCCTGCTCCTCGGTGAACTGCTGCGTCCCATCGGGGAAGTGGCCGCAGAAGATGATCGTGAACGACCACAGGTTGCGGGCGAGGTTCGCGCTCGCGTCCCCGGCGAGCACGAACGGGAGCGATGGTCCGGACAGCAGCGGGAAGAGCACGTAGTCCTTAAGTGTCTGGCCACGCACCTTGTGCCAGATGTCCCCCAGCATTCCCCGCTTCTCGGCCAAGCTCGTCTCGCCCGCAGCGAGCCGCTCGGCTTCGAGGTCGTGCAGCGCGACGCCGTACTGGAAGAAGATCGCGAGCAGCGCCGCGTAGAGCGGGTTGCCGAGGTAGTACGGATGCCAGCGCTCCTCCTCGGACATGCGCAGGATCCCGTAGCCGATGTCGCGGTCCTTGCCGACTATGTTCGTGTGGGTGTGGTGCATGTAGTTGTGGGAGTGGCGCCACTGGTCGCCCGGGCACGCGGTGTCCCACTCGAACGTCTTGCCGTTCAGCCGCGCGTCCTTCATCCAGTCGTACTGGCCGTGCATCACGTTGTGCCCGATCTCCATGTTGTCGAGGATCTTCGACAGCGACAGGGCGGCGGTGCCGCCGATCCATGCGGGCGGCAGGAAGCCGAGGAACAGCAGCGCGCGGCCGGCGACCTCGAGTCCGCGCTGGGTGCGGATGACCTTGTTGATGTAGTCCGCGTCGCGCTCGCCGAGGTCCGCGACCACGCGGGCGCGGACGGCGTCGAGCTCTTGCCCGAACGCCTCGAGCTGCTCGGGCGTGAGACTGGGCGCTGGAGTGGACATGACTGGCTCCTTTCAATGACGGGGTTTATAGGTCGAGCACTACGTCGCCAACCGGTACGGACACGCAGATCCGGATCTGCTCGTCTCTGGCGGTCGAAATCTCGCCGGTGATGATGTTTCGGACGGTGCCGGCGGTCTTCCGGCAGCTGCACGTGTTGCAGATGCCCATACGGCATCCGTGCTCGGGGGTAAGCCCGGCGTCCTCAGCCTGCTCGAGCAGCGGCAGACCGCTGTTGGCGGCCTCGCGTCCGCTGGCGGCGAAGTTGACGAAGCCTTCTGCGCCGTCGCTATCGAAGCTCAGCGCCGGCGGCGTGAACGTCTCGACCAGCGGCTCCGAGAGACCGTCCTGCGCCCAGAGCGCGCGGACCGCACCGATGAGCGTCGGCGGCCCACAGACGAACGTCGCCGCGTCCGCGTGATCTGAGATCACAGCGCCCAGATGCTCACGATGGAAGCGACCGTCGAGCGGCAGGCGTCGCCCGCGCGTGAACCCGCGGGCGACCCGAAGCCCTTTATGCCGCTCCTGGAGCCGATCGAGCTCGGCGCCGTAGAGCGCGAATGCTGAGGAGCGCGCGTAGTTGAGGAACCCGACCTCGCCCGCGAAGCCCTCGTCGCAAAGGGTGCGCAGCATGGCCATCACCGGTGTGATGCCGCTGCCGCCGCTGATCAGCAGCACGCGCTCGGGTCGCGGGTCGGGCAGCACGAAGTCGCCCTCCGCCTGGGTCAGGCCGACGATCATCCCCGGCCGCGCGTGGTCACGCAGATAGCGCGAGACCTTTCCCTCCGGGTGGGTCGACACGGTCAGCTCGAGGACGCCGCCGGCAGCGTGCTGGGAGCCGGCGGGAGAGTACGGCCGTGTCTCGCGGACTCCGTCGATGCTGACGCTGAGACCGACGAACTGCCCGGCGAGCAGGCCGCGCCAGCTTTCGTTTGGCTGGAGCCGGAGCGTGACGCTCTTAGGCGTCTGACAGCGAACGGCTGTTACCTCGGCGCGCACCTGGTGCTTCACGAGCAGCGGCCGGACGAGCTCGAGGTAGCGGTCAACGCCATGGGGATAGGCGAGCGCCTCGAGCAAGCTCGACCGGAGCAGAAGACGGCCAACGCGACGGGGCGAGGCCACCGAAGGCAAGCTATCGGCCCGCTTCAGTCGGTGCACACATGTTCACAGGGTACACTTACCCCGACGGCAGGAGATCGATACAGATCTTGGACCAGTCACAGCGTGAACGTGAACATTCGTACACCGGGGAGCGCAACGCGTCAAGAACGCAAGCAGCTCACGCGCCAAGCGCTGCTCGACGCAGCGCTCGAGCTGCTCGAGGAGCAGAGCTTCTCCAGCCTCAGCCTGCGCCAGGTGACGGGCGTGGCGGGCGTCGTCCCGACGGCCTTCTACCGCCACTTCGAGGACATGGAGGAGCTCGGTCTTGCCCTGATCGACGAGTCGTTCCGAACACTGCGGGCGATGATCCGGGCAGCACGCGCGGACCCGCGGACCAACGATCATGTGATTCGCAACTCGGTCGAGCTTCTTGTCGGCTACGTGCACGAGCACGACACCCACTTCCGCTTCATCGCGCGTGAGCGCTTCGGCGGCGTCGCCGCGTTGCGGCACGCGATCCGTGTCGAGATCCGCCTCTTCGCCAGCGACCTCGCGACCGACCTCGCGCGCTTGCCCTACCTCGAGCGCTGGAGCACCGAGGACCTCCAGCTATTGGCGGGACTGATGGTCAACGCGATGGTTTCAACCGCCGAGGCGATCCTCGACGCCCCACCGAACAACCCCACCGCGGAGGCCGAGATCATCGCAACGGCCCGGCGCCAGCTGCGGATGATCACGCTGGGCATCCCCCAATGGCGCAGCTCGCCAACCTCCAAGCCGCGATAGCTGTCGCCTCACGCAAGCGGCGGGCGATCTTCGCGAGAGCATCAGCAACGTCCGCGCGCAGCCGGGCGTGAGGAATCTCCTCTATCTCGTCCTTGGTAGCACGTTTATGCGTGAAGGAGCGGGTTTCGCATGACCGGCCTGGGCCCCAGTCAGTCGCTGGCCAGCCGGCGCCAGCGGGCGCCGCGGCCCGTGCCGAGCGGTTCGATCCTGCCGGCGTTCTTGAGCTCACCGAGAAGCTTGTTGATGTAGCCGTCGCTGACTCCCGGCGCCGCCTGCCGGACATCGGCGATCGTGAACTCCGAGACCATCAGCGAATCAATGAAGGTCGTGATCAGTGCCTTCTTGGAGCCACGACCACCGAGCGCTCCGGTGCGACCCTCGAACTCGCTGTATGCGGCGATCAGGATGCCCAGGAAGTAGTCCGTCAAGGGCCGAAGATCATGCTTGCCCTCGTGCCAACCCGCGGTGGACTGGCCAAGGG